>Ga0181520_10000190_pt1 | contig 128988 bp, 83 predicted proteins | sample PEATcosm2014_Bin_29_FD_132451 | JGI IMG/M metagenome (GOLD analysis project Ga0181520, IMG submission 132451) | Peatland microbial communities from MTU Mesocosm Facility, Houghton, MI, USA - PEATcosm2014_Bin02_30_metaG | ecosystem: Environmental > Terrestrial > Soil > Wetlands > Peat | place... | reverse complement strand
TCCTCAACGTGATGATTCGCGACCGACTCACATGGGAACAACTAAATGTCGTAAAAGCCCTTGACATCTAACACAGGTGCTCGGCGGTTCAATTTCCCGCGCGCCCAGACGGTACGAAATGCGACGCGGGCGCGCCAAGTTCAGACTTTTTCGGGCCAAGTTCGAACTTTTTCAGCACGTTTTGCGACACATAGCAAATACTAACCGGCATTATTCGCCCAATAACCGCGTTTCGACAAAGGCCCCTGATTTGCCAAAATTGACCCAACCGCTGGCCGGATAATCACTTGCCAGAAAAACGGGGAATTCCCAAGCCCGGCCGCCTTGCCCGCCTTGCCCGGCCTGAGCCTGTCGAAGCGGTCACCCTGTCACCAAGTCACCTTGTCAACTCCTCCCCCCACGCTCGCCTTTTCTATCTCGCGCCGCTTTGGTATAGGCATCGGCCATGCAAACCACGCTGCTTCGACTTGGGCATTCTCCTGATCCGGATGATGCGTTCATGTTCTACGGCCTGGCAAAGGGTCTGATCCCGACCGGCCGGTATCGGTTCGAGCATGTGTTGCAGGATATTCAGACGCTCAACCAGCGGGCGCGGAGCGGGGAGCTGGAGATCACGGCCATCTCGATTCATGCTTATCCGTATGTGGCCGATCGCTATGCGCTGACCAGCGTGGGGTGCTCGATGGGAGATTGGTATGGGCCGATGCTCATTGCCCGACCGGGGGTGGCAATGGAGTGGCTCAAGCACCCGCAGCGGACGATCGCGATTCCGGGGAAGCTGACAACGGCGTTTCTGGCGTTGCAGCTTTGCCTGGGCAAGGCGCCGCCGGCGTTTACGCCGGTTGTCGTGCCGTTCGATGAGATTCCGGCGCACGTGCGCGACGGGAAGGCGGATGCGGGGCTGATCATCCATGAGGGTCAGCTTACGTTCCGGTCGCTGGGGCTGGAGTTGCTGGTCGATCTGGGAATCTGGTGGCAGGAGCAAACCGGCCTGCCGTTGCCGCTGGGCGGAAATTGCATCCGCAAGGATCTGGGCAAGGCCGTGTGTCAGGAGGTGACGGATATTCTGCGGCTGTCGATTCAATACAGCCTGGATCATCGCAAGCAGGCGGTCGAATATGCCTTGCAGTTTGGTCGCGATCTGGATCGCGATCTGGCGGACAAGTTCGTGGGGATGTACGTGAACGACTGGACGCTGGACTACGGCCCGCGCGGCCGGGCGGCGATCACGACGCTGTTGGCCAAGGGCGCCGCGGCGGGATTGGTGCCGGCGATCGCGGCGCTGGAATTTGTGACCGCAAGCAGCAAGGGATAATGCACAATTGACAACGCCCCGGTATCCACTGTCCATTATCCACTGTGCATTGTTCCTTGAACATCCTGATCGTCGCACTCGGCAGCGCCGGGGATACGCATCCGTTCGTCGCCCTAGGTCAGACGCTGCAGCGCCGCGGGCATCGCGTGACGCTGCTGGCCAACGGGGTTTTTGAATCGCTGGTCAATAGTGCCGGCCTGGCGTTTGTGCCGTTGAACACCGCGGAGGAATATCACGAGCTGACGCGCAATCCCGATCTCTGGCATCCGACGCGCGCATTCCCTGTGGTGATGGACGCGGCACTGGTTTCGGCGCGGCGGCAGATTGACCTGCTGCAGCCGCGTATTGAAGAGGGCAATACCGTCATCATCGGGTCGAACATCGCCCTGGGCGCACGGCTGGCGCGCGACAAGTTTCACGTGCCGACCGCGATGGTCCATCTGTCGCCGATCATCATCCGCAGCATCGAAGCGCCGCCGGTATTTGGCGGCCTGCCGTTGCCGCGACGATCGCCGCGATGGCTGAAGCGAGCGGTCTTTACGCTGCTGGACGTGGCCATCGTCAATCGCGCGGTGATGCCGCGGCTGAATGACTTCGCCGCGGAGATCGGCCTGCCCGCAATTAAGGCCGGATTCTTCGACTGGATTCATTCGCCGGACCTGACGATCGGGCTGTTTCCGGCGTGGTTTGCCCCGCCGCAATCGGACTGGCCGGCGTCGATACGGCTGACCGGGTTTCCGTTGTATGACGAGCGCGACGTGGCGGGCGTTCCAGCGGTGATTGAGGACTTCCTCGCCGCGGGATCGCCGCCGGTGATCTTCACGCCGGGAAGCGCGATGCGTTTCGGGCAGGGCTTCTTTGCCGCCGCCGTCAGCACGTGCAACCGTCTTGGCCGCCGGGCGATCCTGCTGACGCGCTATAAGGAGCAGATTCCGCCATCGCTGCCGTCGGGCGTTATTCACGCCGATTATGTACCGCTGAGCCTGATTCTGCCCCGTTCGGCGGCGTTGGTGCATCACGGCGGGATAGGCACGATGTCGCAGGCTTTGGCGGCCGGTGTTCCGCAGGTGGTCATGCCGATGGCGCACGATCAACATGACAACGCCGATCGAGCGCGGCGATTGGGCGTTTCGCAAACGGTCCCCGGCCGGCGCTTTTCCGCCAGGACATTGACCAGGGCCTTGACGTTGCTGCTGGACAAGGCCGCTGTTGCTGATGCCGCGCGGCAGGTCGCCGGGCGATTCAAGGACCATAGTCCATTGGAAGACACGGCCGCCGCGATCGAGGGGCTGATCCACGGCTCCGCGTAAGGAAGAAACGCCGGTGCGACGGCTCGGTGCTCGATGGTCGATCAGTCCGCCATGTTCAGGGGAACCTGCATGGCTCCCTGTTGCATCATGAACGGCATCGGAACCGGCCCATTGATCGGAAGCGGCTCGCCGGCGCCGGCCCCGGTGGCGCCCGGCTTCTTCTCCGTCGAAAACAGTCGCAGGATCGCATCGATTCGCTGCTGTGCCTCGGGGGGCTGGCTCGGGCGCAAATCCTGAAGCTCGCCCGCGATGACCGGACCCATCGCAGTTAATGCTTCCTGTGCAGCGTCGCGGTCCTTAAAATCATCGGCCGCCAGCTTCGTCACCGTGTCCTTCACCTTCTGCACCATCGCGTCGCTGGGGCTGGGAGAGGAATTGCTGTACTGGTCCAGCAGCGCCAGGGGAACATCGATGGTCAGGCCGCTCTTGAGTTTGCACGCGATCGACGGCGATTCCAACTGTCCGCTCACGGCGCTGTCGTCCCACATCATCACCGTTACATCGGGCGAGCCTTCGCTGACGTGGCTGATCTTGCGGATCTGCCCGCCGTCCAGCGCCAGCGTGTCGAACGACGTATCAAGCTTCAATTGGCCCGAGAGCGTCCCGACCAGTTGGTCCTGGTTGACCAGGCTTAGCGATGCCGCTGCGTTGCTGGCATCGTCGTCCGGCTTGGTCACCAGCGCCACCAGCACGATCGCGCTGGTCGGCACCTTCACCGGATCGGCCGCGACCCCGCCGCCAAGCTTCAACTCCAACTCCGGCGAAGTCACCAGGCCGGCAAACTTGGTTCCGTCGGTCAAGGTGATGAGGTGGACGCCCGTTTCGTCGGATTGGAACTGGATCGACTGGATCGTGGCCGGGTCCACTTTCAGCGTCCCGTACCGCGTCATCACTTCGATGGTGGTCTTGGGCATCTCGATGTTAATGCGATCGCCCTGGCGCATGAGGATGTAGGGCTTGTCGGCGGTCCATTCCTCCGGCTCGTTGGGTCGCTTGTGGTATCCCGCCCGCGTCAATTGCGAGAGCGGGACCGAAACGGTCTGCCCGCTGGACAATTGCAGATCGATGGTGTTCTTGCTGAGTGTGCCGCCGAACACCTGGCCGTCCTGCGTCACGACAAGCTGCCGGGGCCGGAACTGGCCGACGTTGAGCAGGCCGATGACCTGGTCAGCCGGGACGTCGATCGTTCCATAAAAGGTGGTGAGTTTGAAGCTGGTTTCCTTGAGGGTTCCGCGCATCTGGTCGCCGGTGCGGAGTTCGACAACGTCGAAATTGGGATCGCGCAGCAACTCGTAATCGCCGACGAAATCGGTGGCGCCGGGGAAATTGACGATCGCCCGGCGAACCTCCGGCGGCAGGCCCTTGGTCAGCGCGCTGACCTTGATGTTCAAGGCGTCCTGGCGACCCTGTTCCTCCGACCCCGACGACTCCAGCAGATGCATCCAAGCGGCCGTCTTGCCCGGCTGGATTGTCATCTGGATCGACGCCTGCAGCATGTTCTGGTTCTGGATCATGTTCGTGACGGAGGGAACAACCTTGGCGCCCGAGCCGCTGAAGACCTCGACGGCCGCGCGGTTGGCGCCGGTCATGGCCGTCACACCCAGCGTGTTTTCCGGATGGCGGGGGTCAGTCACGTTTGAGGAGGACTGCGCGCCATAGTTGATATTCGACTGCAAATTGGCGGTGACGGTCTGCGCCTGGTTGGTGGTGTTCTTGAAAACGTCGACGATGCGGAGGAAGGAGCCGTCCTTGGGGAACAGGACGCGGCGCTGAACAGTGCACTGTCCGAATTTCATGTCGCTCAGCACGAGTTCGCCGGTCTTGGGATCCAACGTTCCGGTGTTGCTGTTGGAGTTGGCGCCGCTGCCGTTGACGGTCAGCATTGCCGCCTGGCCCCAGATCGGCATGTTCCCCTGCATCTGGATGTTGCCGCCCTGGTAGACCATCCACCGGCCGCCGTTGCCGTCGGCGGCGCTGTACGGCAATGTTACGGATCCATCGGCGTTGGCCCGGCCGCGGCCGGCCACGGCCCGCTGGGCGCTGGCCGTTCCGACGCACATCACCAGCAGCGCCGCCATCAGGCACGCGCGACCGATCATCCCACGCACGCACAAGCCGCAACAATTGTCTGTCCTCATGGACCGCTCCCGTCTAAGAACGCCTTGCAACACCCTCAGCCACACCCCCGTATTATTCCACAAATTCCCATGCGCGTACACGACTCGCCGCACGCTAATTGGCACCATCCAGCGGATACTGCATGTCGTCCAGGTCGAACTGCTGCGGCATTAACTCGACCTGCCTCTGAAGCGGCAAGATCACTCGAGTGCGGCCACCGGCCGGAGCAGCGCCGCCATCGACAGCGACCGGCTTCTTTTGCGCCGCGAATGCCCGCAAAATCGTGTCGATGCGCTGCTGCGCCTCGGGGGGCTGGGTCGGCCGCAGTTCCTGCAGTTCGCCGGCGATGATCGGCCCCATCCCCAGAAGCGTCTCCTGCGCCGCGTCACGGATTTTGAAATCGTCCGATCCCAGTTTCGCCACCGTGTCCTTCACTTTCTGCACCATCGTATCGCTCGGTTTGGGCGACGAATTGGTATAGTCTTGCAGCATTGCCAGCGGTACGTCGATGGTCAGGCCGCTTTTGAGTTTGCACGCGATCGTCGGCGATTCCAGTTGGCCGCCCACTTCGCTGTCGTCCCACATCGTCACCGTTACATCGGGAGACCCTTCGCTGGCGTGGCTGATCTTGCGAATCTGCCCGCCGTCCACCGCCAGCGTGTCGAACGCCGTGTCCAGCTTCAGTTGGCCCGACAGCGTCCCCATCAACTGATCCTGATTCAGCATGTTCAGCGAAGCCGACTGGCTCTGGGCATCGTCGTCGCTCTTGGTGACCAGCGACAGGTTCACCAGCGCGTTGGTCGGCACCTTCACCGCCTTGCCCGCGATTCCGCCGCTGAGCGTCAATTCCAGGTCCGGCGAGGTCACAAGCCCGCCGATCCGCGATCCGTCGGTCAGCTCGACCAGGTGAAATTCGGTCTGGTCCGACTGGAAGTCGACGCACTTGACCGCCGCCGGATCCACTTTCAACATCCCATACCGCGTCATCACCTCGATCGCCGCCGTTGGCATCTCGATGTTGATCCGATCTCCCTGCCGCATGAGGATGAACGGCTTGTTGCCGGTCTGGTCGTCCGGCTGGTCATCCGGCTCGTCGGCGCGCGTGCGGCATCCGATGCGCGCCAGTTGCGACAGCGGCACCGACACCGTCTGCCCGCTGGACAATTCCATGTCGATCGCCGTCTTGCCGAGCGTTCCGCCAAACACCTGACCGTCCTGCATCACAACAAGCTGTCTGGGCTTGAACTCGCCCACATTCAGCAGGCCGATCACCTGGTTGGCCGGCAAATCGACCGAGCCAAAGAACGTCGCCAGTTTGAATGCCGTTTCCTTGAGCGTGCCGCGCATCTTGCCGCCGGTGCGCAACTCGATCACGTCGAAACTCGGCTCGCGCGGCAGGTCGTAATCGGCGCCATAATTCGCCCCGCCCGGAAAATTGACGATCGCGCGCCGAACAGCCGGCGGCAGATCCTTGGTCATCGCCGCCGCCTTGTAGTTCAACACATCCTGATGCCCCTGATCTTCCGAGGCGGTCGTCTCCAGCAGATGCATCCACGCCCGCGCTCCGCCCGCTGGTATCGTCAGCTTGATTGACGCCTGGATCACATTCTGATTCCCGTTCATGCTCGCAACCGAGGGAAACACCCTGGCGCCCGCGCCGCCGAACACCTCGACCGCCACGCGGTTCACCTGCGTCATGGCCGTCACCGCCAACGTGTTTTCCGGATGTCGCGGATCGGTCACGGTGGATGACGACCGCACGCCGTAGTTGACGGTTGATCGCAAAGCCGGCGTGATCGTTATCGCCTGATTTGTCGGGTTCTTGAACATATCCACCACGCGAACGAAGGAATTGTCCTTGGGGAACAATATCCGCCGCTGCGCCGTGCATTGGCCGTATTTCACGGCGTCGATCACCAGCTCGCCCGTCTTGGCATCAATCTGCCCGACCGGCTGGTCCGGGCCACCGGTTCTTTGGTTGCCATCGACTGTCAGCATCGCCGCCTGTGCCCAGACCGGCAGGTTCCCCTGCATCTGGATATTGCCCCCCTGGTCCACCATCCAGCGGATGCCGCCGATATCGGCAGATGTATACGGCAGAGTCACCGGTTGATCCGCACTGGCAACCCCCGCGCACAGCCCCAACAGTACCGCCGCCACCGGCCACACACGCCCGCTCATCGCACCCGCATTTGTCCCGCAACGACTGTTCATCCTCATGGACCACTCCCGTCTGCAAACCCCTAGGTCTTCCCCGGCCGACAAACCGCATTGTCTCACGAATTCTTATGCACGTACACCACTTCGCCGCTGGTGACGGCCAGATCGCCGCAGGCGCACTGCACGATCACCGCCGCCACCTGCTTCGGATCCAGCGTCTTTTCCGTTGGATACTGCTCTACCGTCATCAGCGAGCGGAACATGGCGGTCTCCACCGCCCCCGGCGCCACCGTATGCACGCGCACGCCGATCGCCCTGCCTTCCCGCGCCAGCGCCATGCCCAGGAAGTTCATCCCCGCTTTGGCAGCTCCATACGCGCCCAATCCGGCAAACGGATCGCGCGCCGCGAACGACGACACATTCACCACCACGCCGCCGCCCTGCTTCCGCCAGATCGGCCACAGCAGCTTGCAAAAATAGAATACCGGCGACAAATTCGTATCCACTGTCTGCCGCCACTGCTCGACCGTTAACTGCTCGATCGATCCGCTAACCACCATCCCCGCCGCATTCACCAGCACATCCACACGTCCCAGCCGCTCCATCGCCGTAGCCACCACCCGTTCCACATCCGACGCCACCGACACATCCCCCCCGATCACCTCGCCGCCGCACATCCGGCGCGTTTCTTCCAGTTGTGCCGTCGTCCGCGACACCAGGACCAGCCGATACCCGCGCTTGCCCAACTCGATCGCCGTCGCACGGCCGATTCCACGACCCGCTCCCGTTACCAATGCCACCGGCTTGTCCATTGTCGTCTACTTTCCCCAGCCGTGTATCAATCCCAGGAACATCGCCATACCCACTTCCACGGCCGTATCCGTAAAATCGTAGCGATCGCTATGCAGCGACGGATAGGGCTGATTCCGATCCGGCGCTACTCCCAACAGGAAGAAACATCCCGGCGCTTTCTCCAGGTAATACGCGAAATCCTCCCCTCCCATCGATGCCCGCCCGATCGGCACGAACCGATCCTCGCCCAACTCGCGCCGACAGACCGACCTCACGTAATCACTCATCGCCGGATCGTTCACCACGGGCGGATATCCCTTATGCCAGACAAACTCGGCAGTGCATCCATTTGCCGCCGCCACATGTTCAATGCGCCGCGCGATTGCATGTTGCACCAACTGGCGAGCTTCCGGGGTCAGGGTGCGGGCGGTTCCCTCGATGGTGGCATCGTCCGGGATGACGTTCACCGCGGTCCCGCCGTGGATCTTTCCCACCGTCACCACCGCCGCGTCTGTCGGGTCCATCTCGCGCGAGACGACCTGTTGCAGATTCACCACCGCCTCGGCCGCCGCCACGATCGGATCCGCCCCCAATTGCGGATACGCCCCATGACATCCCCTGCCGATGATTCTTGCCGAAAAATTGTCCGTCGCAGCAAGCAACGGACCGGCCTTGGTTCCCACCGTTCCCACCGGCATCCCGGGCCAGCCATGCAATCCGAATACCGCGTTTACCACCGGCCCCAGCCGCCCATCCAGCACGCCGGCCGCCACCATCTTCCGCGCCCCGCCGCCGCCTTCTTCGGCCGGCTGCCATAGCAGCTTCACGCACACGGCCAGATCGGGCTCCATCTGCTTCAGCGCCGCCGCCGTGCCGAGCAACGTGGCCGAATGTCCATCGTGCCCGCAGGCATGCATCACACCGTCATGCTCGCTCGCATAAGGCAACCCCGTCCGCTCGCTAATCGGTAGCGCATCAATATCCGCCCGCAAGGCTATGCACGGAAGCGACGGTTTCCCCAGCACGGCCACCGTCGCCGTCGGCGCTTCGGGTACTCCGGCCACATACGCGATACTCAGCCGATCCAACTCCTCCCGAATCACGCCCGCCGTCTTGAATTCCCGATACCCCAATTCCGGAATCCGATGCAGCCGATGGCGGATTTCCACCGCGCGCTGAGCAATCCCCTGGGCGATCTTCATGACAATCCCATCAAAACCGGAAGAACACGCTGAACATGAACTGATCCGGCTCGACCGTCTCAGAACGGCTGACAAACGTCGTGCCGCCGGCGGTGCGAAAAGAGTTAGTCACCTTGAATTTGGACGAATCGTACGCCGCCTCCATCCCAAAATGCGCACGCGGAAACTCGATGCCCACCGCACCGAACGCGCCCAGGCGACGGTCACTGATCCCGCCAAACGCCCTGGCGCCGCCCCGGTCGTCGTGATAGTCGTCATCCCAGCCCCGGTCGTTGTACGTCGCGACCAGCGGATAACGGAAACCAGCCCGAATATACGGAACCACGCCGGATCTGTTGATGAACTCATATCGCACATCCAGACCGGCCGGTGCGATGAAGTAGCCGAACTCGCTGCGATCGAAAGCATCGGCCGTCGCCGCGTCGTCGCGAATTCGCCTGTCCCCGACCGTGATCGGCCCCACACCGCCGCCAAGCCCCAGCCCAAAGCCAAACTCGTAATAGGCGTTGAACATCGGCCCCACCGGCAATTCATCGGATCGAAGCCGCAGCGGCCCGCCATCGCCGCCGTTGGTCGTATTGGCGTTATCGCTGGCCAGTTGGTCGAATTCCGACCGATCCGCCCGGTCCACGTGGTCCATCCCCGTCACTCCGCCCAGACCGATCTCAAAATGGACTCGATCCCCCTCGCCGTCGCCGCTCGCCCTAGCAAACGATGCATTCCAAACCAATATCCCGGCCATCGCGGCCGCCACTGTTAATAGTCGAATTCTCATCGCAACCTCTTCCTGCAATAAACCGTTTCGGGACCGCCAAATCCTACCTCCGCGCCCCCGGCGTGAAAAGGCACAATCCAACCCTCTTGGATGCGATTGCGGCCGCTCTGGACTCGCCGCCGGCGCACGCCAATGATTACCTCGTCCATGCCGCGGCGATCGTTATTCGCCTGCTGGCTGTAATTGGTGCCTTCTTTTGGCGCGATCGAACGAAAGGACCGCTCATGCCCGCGGCTCAGCCTTCTGCGATTGTCATCTTTGGCGCCAGCGGCGATCTGGCCCGGCGGAAAATCATTCCCGCACTCTACGAACTGACTCGCGAGAAACTCCTCTCCGACAAGTCCATCGTCGTGGCCTTCTCTCGCTCTGACCTTTCCGACGACGCCTTCCGCGACGAATGCCATGACGCCATCACCAATTTCGCCCGCACCAAACCCATCGACCCGGCCGTCTGGAACGCAATTGCCGGCCGCATCTTCTACGTCCGCGGCGATTACGCCTCGGGCGACGATTACGCTCGCCTTTCCCGCAAACTCGCCGAATTGGACTCCCAATTCGGCACCCTCGGCAACCGACTCTATTACCTCTCCACGCCGCCCAATACCTTCGCACCCATCATTGAACATCTCGGCAATCTTGCCGCCAAAATGCCCGCCGCCGGCTTCCAGCGCATCGTCATCGAGAAACCCTTCGGCCGCGATCTGGCCAGCGCCCGGCAGCTTAATCAGCTCCTGCACGGCTATTTCGACGAGGAGCAGATTTTCCGTATCGATCATTATTTGGGCAAGGAAACCGTGCAGAACCTACTGGTCCTGCGCTTTGCCAATTCCATCTTCGAGCCGATGTGGAACTACAAGTACATCGACCACGTCCAGATCACCGTCAGCGAGACGCTCGGCGTCGGCAACCGCGGCGGATATTACGATCGTAGCGGCGCCACGCGCGACATGGTCCAGAACCACATCTTCCAGCTCCTGGCCCTGATCGCCATGGAGCCACCCATCAGTCTCGATGCCGCCAGCATCCGCGACGAGAAAGTCAAGGTCTACAAAAGCATCCGTCCCGTTCCGCCCGCACGCGCCGCCTCACTCACCGTCCGCGGCCAATATGGCGCGGGCGAACTGGCCGGGCAGAAGACACTCGGCTATCGCAAGGAGAAAGATGTCGCCCCCGACAGCAAGACCGAAACCTTCGTCGCCATGAAGCTCTTCATCGACAACTGGCGATGGAGCGGAATGCCCTTCTATCTCCGCACCGGCAAATTCCTCCCCGAAAAACTCTCCGAAATCACCGTCCGCTTCCATCATCCGCCCAACACCCTCTTCCAAAAGGACTCCGATCAGCCCATTTATCCCAACGACCTGCTCATCCGCGTCCAGCCCGAAGAGGGAATAAGCTGGCGGCTCAACGGCAAAGTCCCCGGCGGGCAAATGAACATCAAGCCCGTCGCACTCGATTTCCTCTATCGCACCACCTTCAACGTCGAACCTCCCGAAGCCTATGAACGCCTCATCACCGACGCGCTCACCGGCGAGCAAACCCTCTTCATCCGCGCCGATGAAGCTGAGGCCGCATGGGCCGTCATCGACCCCATCGAACAAGGCTGGGCCGCCTCCGGCACCGCCCCACTCGAATACGCCCCCGGCCAATGGGGCCCCGAGAAAGCCCAGACCCTGATCGAATCCGACGGCCGACGCTGGATGCACTGCGGCGACGGCCAGCCAGAACCCATCCTCGCCTGCTCGCTGTGAGTGCATGACAAGGCGACTTGGTGACAAGGTGACCGGGTGACAGACGCACCGGCCTACGCTTGTCACCTTGTCACCTTGTCACCCTGTCATCCCCCTCATTTCCCCGCCACGCCCCTTGCACGGTACAATCCCCACAATGACCCAACTGCATGACGACGCCCTCTCTGCGGCGGCGGCCGCGATCAACGACGCCGACGCACTCCTCATCACCGCCGGCGCCGGAATGGGCGTCGATAGCGGACTGCCCGATTTCCGCGGGCCGGCCGGGTTCTGGCAGGCTTATCCCGCCTTCGATCGGCTTGGCCTTCAGTTCCAGGATATCGCCAATCCGGCCGTCTTCCGTTCCGATCCCGCTCTGGCCTGGGGCTTCTACGCCCATCGCCTGCACCAATACCGCACCGCCAATCCGCATCGCGGTTACGGCCTGCTGCTCCAATGGGCCGCCGCCAAGCCCGCCGGGTATTTCGTCTTCACCAGCAATGTGGACGGCCACTTCCTGCGCGCGGGGTTCAACGAAGAGCGCATCGCCGAATGCCACGGCTCGATCCACTTCGTGCAATGCGCCAGCCCGTGCAATTCCGACATCTGGCCGGCCGACCATTTACAGCTTCCCGTCGATCCCAAGACCTGCCGCATCCAGTGCGAGCCGCCCAAATGCCACGACTGCGACGACATCGCCCGCCCCAATGTCCTGATGTTCGACGACTATACGTGGCTCAACCAGCGCACCGCCGCACAATGGATTGAGTACCGCCGCTGGCTCGCCGCGCTCGGCTCGGCCAAGCTCGCGATCATCGAGCTCGGCGCCGGCCGCGCCGTCCCCACCGTCCGCCGTGAATCCGAACGCGTCACCGCCCAACACCACGGCCGGCTCATCCGAATCAACACCAGCGAACCCGAAACCCCCACCGGCCATCACGCCCTTCGCGGCGGCGCACTTGAGATGCTCACGCAACTGGCGCAGCGGATCGCACGGTGAAGACTGACATGGTGACAAGGTGACACGGTGACAAGGTGACACAGTGACGGCCCGGATTTTCACCTTGTCACCCAGTCACCAAGTCACCTTGTCATCCCGTCCCCCACCGGCGGTGAAAAATATTTTTATTTTTGTCAGCGCCGGCCGGATCAGACGATATAATACTCTGATTACCGCGATCGCATGATCGCGAATGCAAACCCGCCGGCCATCCGATAATTCCGGATGGATCCACCCCAGCGATGGATGTTCTACGGCGGGTTTTTTCGTCGCCACGCCAGACACGGATAAACCTCTCGCAGAGTGAACATGAGGCCGCGTCTCAGCCCAAGAGGATGAAAATTGCAGCCAGGCGATGGAACCGCAGATGGACGCCGATGAACGCGGCTAAGACAAGAACCAGATTCTATCTGCGTTCATCTGCGGTTGATCCGTCCTATTTCCTCCGCGACTGGGCGCCTCCGCGAGAGATTTCTCCTAACTGCATTTCCGCACTCTGTTTACGTCCCAAACGCGCCGCTGTCGCCACTTCTGCTCACCCGCGTTTCCAGCCGGATATCGCGGTTTCGCCTTCCAACTGAGCCCGAAAAACGCTCTAAATGTCTCGAAAAAGTTGGAACTTTGCCTGCAGGAGTTGGAACTTCGTCCGCCGGAGTGGGATTTCGTACAGGTCTTTTCATGTTATTTTGACAGCATCCCCAGAATCCCCCCGCAAGTTCCCACTCGCGCGCCTGTGGTGAGCATGCCCGCCGTGAGCTTGCCGAACCGGTTGAACCGCTCCCCTGCTCCCCCGCGTCTGCAACGCCCCCAAATGCAACCGAATGCAACCAAGGGGGGGTGGGGTATGTTCCCGGATGTCCCCGGATGCCCCGCGGGGGGGGTGGGGGGGGGCGGCCCACGGCCGAGAGGGTAGAAAGTGGAAAGTAGACAATAGAGCGACGATCCGCCGGCCGCTCATTGTCCACTGTCCATTGTCCTCTGTTCATTGGCCTCGCACCCCCTGCCCGCCCATTATCCATTGTCCACTGTGCATGATGCATTGCCCAACGTCCATTACGCATTGCCCGGCTTCCGGCGCTATCACACCTAACATTACACAAACTCAGGAAGGAATGCAACAACAAACGGCCAGGAATTGCCACGAGAGGTCGCCCGTGACCCTCGGCGCGTCTAGCCTACCGCCAAGCGGGCCATGTGCCGGTACAACTTCGCGGGCAATGGGTGCCGCAACTTCCAAATTATGCTAATGGGCCGGCTCCCTTCATGGCTCAAATAGTCTGCGGGGCCAAGAAAGTAGAACGGGCTGGAAAGGCCTGTAGCCGACCTTCGATATTCGCGGCAAAACAGCAAAATCGTGTGGCCGATTCGAGCATGGTTCAGATATCGCTGCCCGGTGGGCGACTCTGCGGAGGTCGTGCTTTGGCTTTGCCAATGGATTAGCTGATCACTGATCGCGTAGTCCTCGTACATCGTAGTTGGCGAGTAGTCCTTCTCGGTTTTGTGGAGAGTGAACAGGAAAGCATCGGCCCGAATTCTCGTAAGGTGAACGACGCCTTCACGCATTTCCGGCTGCCGATTGAACGTCCAATGCCCAAGCCCGGCCAAGATCTCGTCCCGCGTGTATGCCCCGTGCAACTCAAGCGGGCAGATGAAAGGCAATTGGACAGGGCGAGCCTCAAAGTCGATCTTGTCCCGAAGAATTCCCACAACGTCTTGCAATTCCTTGCAGAAGACCGAGCTACCTCGAAGGCGCTGAACTGACTCGCTGAGATCAGAAATGCCGGCGTCACGCCCCCATAACGACAAATGCGTCATAAGCAGTAGCCGCCTCGTGATTTCATCCACAGGCATTGCCAACGTTCCAGTTGGCGACAATGCCTCGTTCATCGCATTCATTTGCGCGACACTGTTCATGTGCAAAATGCGCCGAAGGCCCTTCGTCAATCGTTCCTCGTCCGGGTCCGTCCATTGCGGTCGAATCCCAGCGTCCGCACAAAGACGCGACCATGAAGTGTCGCGCCTGTAGATGTCGTCTAAGTCGAGCCGATGATGGTCGAGAAATTCTGACAGAGTCGGCACGCGGCCGAGGACATCGGCCAACTCTTTTGCCTCCGAGATCAGAACGCTGCGACCTTGACGAATTGCCCTGCTGATGTTGTCGAGAACGTATTTTCTTGCCAGGCGTTCAAGTTGGATGGAACATCCGGCGGGAAGGTGTGCAAAACCGTTCTCAACCTCGCTGCTAACGTTCCTGCTCGGATCGTCCAGCAATGCGCGAAAGCGGATGTCGAAGCGGTAGTTCCTATGCGCCTGCCCGATGAAGTCCAGCACGGTGAGGCAGTCTTTGCCCTCAAAAAGGCGAAGTCCTCGGCCAAGTTGCTGCAGGTACACCGTCAAACTCTCGGTGGGCCGCAGCAACAGAACGGTATCGACCTGCGGGATATCGATACCCTCGTTGTACAGATCAACAACAAAGATGAAATTGATTTCGCGTTCTACCAAACGACTTTGAACGGTTCTTCGCAGTGAGTCACTTGATTCGGCGGACAGCGCCTCGGCCGGTACTCCCGCGTCCCTGAATCGCTTGGCCATGAACTCGGCATGACGAACGCTGACGCAGAATCCAAGGCCGCGACACTGGCGGATATTCAATACCTTCTCTTCCGTTTTCTGAATCACAAGCTGGGCGCGTACGTCGTTGCCGCTGATCAGCTCGTCGAGCTGATGAGCGTCGTATCCGCCGCGGGACCACTTCACGCCGCTGAAATCCTCTGAGTCCGTGATGCCAAAATACTGGAAAGGCGACAAGAGTTTTCGGTTGATCGCGTCCGGCAGTCGAATCTCAGCCGTAATGTGACCGTTAAAGAAAGCCTTGATATCAAGGTCGTCTGCGCGTTCAGGGGTCGCCGTCAGACCGAGCAGGACCGTGGGCCGGACGTGATCCAAGAGCCTCCGGTAGCTGTCCGCCGCAGCGTGGTGAAACTCGTCAATCACGATGTACTGGTATCGCCCGGCTGGTACCTTCCACATTTCCCGACTGTTGTAGCTCTGGATTGAGGCAAAGAGGTAGTCAAGTTGTGCCGGTTCTATGCCGCCAACCAGCAGGTCGCCAAAATTTTGATCCCGCAATACACCGCGAAATCGGGATACGCTCTGCTTCAGAATCTCCTCCCTATGGGCAACGAACAACAACGTTGGCCTGCAGCCATCCGCGCCTTTTGACCATCTCCGGTAGTCGAACGCGGCCACCATAGTCTTGCCAGTACCGGTAGCAGCGACGATCAGGTGGCGACCGCGGCCCTGCAGATTGCGTTCGACCTCGATCTTGTCGAGGATTTCCTGCTGAAATGCGTAAGGACGGAGATCAAAATAGGCGACCCCGGAGTCGTCAGCCCCGGCATCAATGCCAAAACGCTCGGCATTCAAAGCAGACTCAAGGCGCTCACGATCGCCCGCGCCATATGACTCGAATTCCGGGTCATTCCAATAGGTCTCGAACGTTGCGATCGCCTTTTCCCAAAGGTAGGGCTGTTCGTACTGGCTGACTTTTACCGTCCACTCGAGACCATCCGTCAGCGCGGCTTGTGATAAATTGGCTGATCCGATGTAGCCCGATCCAAACCCGGTATTTCGGCGCACGATGTATGCTTTCGCGTGCAACCGGGTGCGGTGTGTGTCGTATGAAACCCGGATCAAGGTATTCCGGAGCGAGCGAAGGAGTTCAATCGCCTTGAGGTCGGTGGCGCCAAGATAGCTGGTCGTGATAATTCGGAGTGAGACGCCGTCGCGCGCGGTGAACTGCCGGAGGTCATCCTCAAGGACTCGAATTCCGCCCCATTTGATAAACGAGCACAGTATGTCAACTTGGTCGGCCGTCTCGATCTCTTTGCGAAGCTGGGAAACAAGGCTTGGATCTAATCGAGTGCCAGTAAGCAACGTGCCGGTCGTCAGCGGTGAATCAGGCCTTGCTGGATACGGGCGGCCTTCGGGCCATACCAGCCGAAGGTGACTTACGGGTTGCTCGACCGCCTCTCCTGCAAGTTCGTTGTCCCCCGCGAGCGATTGCAGGCGCTCGAGCAGCGAGTTGTACAAGCGAAGTTGGCCATCTGGATCAGACTCGGATCGTGCATCATGTAGCGCAGGACGTAGCACGCGAGCGAACGCCTCGGAAAGTACGCCGGCCCTCTCCGCCTGGTCGACTTCCTCGAGCGAAGCCGCCAATCCCTTGGAAGTGAGCGCCTCGACGACTCGTCGTAAGCGCCTCGACACCAATTTCTCGTAGATTCCGATTTCCATCCGCCAGCAGTCTTACGTCGATGTCTGGTGGAATCAACAGTGGCCGTGATGCGGGCAGACGCTGACGCCGCACACGGCACGCCGCAGCCACCGACCCAGCCTATCCAAATCGATCAGCGCGTGAATCCGTCTCGACCGACAACCGTATGCCAAATCGCGGTTTGCCATCCGGCCTGCCAAGCGACGAAAAACCCTCCCCGAGGCCGCCTGGACCGGCGAAAAGGTCAATGACGGGAATCGGTCTATCGGCTGCCAATCCGGCCGGGAGTATAGACGCCGGCGCGGATGATGCCATGCCCCCGCCAACGGGGTGAACACTGTCTTCATGGTTGGTGCTCGTTATGACGTGCCGCCGTGTCGGTGTGGCCGGAGGGGTAGCTCGTTCGCAGGAGCTTGAAAATCTCCGCCTGGTTCCTGCGCTCGTCCGGATCGGATTCCGGCAGGATTACCTCGACGGGTGTGCGCTCGGCAATATCCACAGGCTCAATTGGCCTGAATACCCCGTTTTCGTAGATTGCCTTCACCGTCATACGTTCACCACCAGGAGTTGGCGGCCGTGCCGCTTCGGGGAAGATCGGCCGGCTTGCCCCATGCTCGCACAAAAACCAGGGTGACCGACGGGGCTCGAACCCGCGACGTCAGGGACCACAACCCTGCGCTCTTCCAACTGAGCTACGGCCACCGTTATACCTGCTATCTTTCAATGCCGACCCGGCCGTGTCAACCTCTGAATGCAGAGGGGCGGGGCATGACAGGGTGACTTGGTGACTTGGTGACAAGGTGACTTGGCGATTTCGGGGTGTCACCGTGTCACCTTGTCACCTTGTCAGTATTTCCCTCACGGCGCCGTGCTCTTGATGAAATCGGCGATGTCGTCGTGCAGATTTTGACGGCTGGTTTTTACGTGGTAGAGCATGTGGCCGCCGACGTAGTGTTTGGGGATCAGGTTTCCGGCCAGGTTTTTGGGCAGGCCGATGTGGTCGATCCAGCTTTGCTGGGTTTGCATCGGGGTCGCCAGGTCGAAATAGCCCATCGCGATCAGGACCTTCATGTTGGGGTTGGCAATGATCGCCTCCTTCAAGTCGTCGGCCACGTAGAGATAATGGTTCTCGGCATCCAAATCCCACGGCTGGACCCGGCCGGACAGGGTCAGGTAGGGCAGGTCGGAATTGAAATCCAGGACACGGCGGACGTAATCGTTGAAGGCGGAGGTGTAGATGGCCTGATATCTGGGGAGGCTGGGATCGAAGCCGTCCCTGGAACTGGCCGGGTCGGAATCGATGCCGGTGATTCGGGCGTCGTACCGGCCGATGATGAGCTTCTGGCTGGAAAGCAGTTGCTTGCGAAACTGGCCCAGATCGATGCGGAGATTGGCCTTGTCGATGAAGTCGCTGGTCAGGCCGGTGTAGCGGGCGAGAGTGGCGATGTCCTGGGTGCGGTCCAGGTCGGACAGCGTATCGCCTTTGGCCAGGTCGATGGTGAAGCGGGTGGCGCACCAGTCGCGGACCTCGCTGAGCAGCTTATCGAGATCGGCGCGCAGATCCGGGGCATCGGAATTATCCAGGCGGGTGCGCTGGTCGGGGGCGAGTTTGTGATACCAGTTGATGGCGGCGTAGCTGGGGATGTAAAGGGGAAAGGGGCTGTCGTTGGAGGCGTCAGGGGCGAGCGAGCCGAAATTGAGCACGGAGCTGATCAGCACGATGCCGTTGAGTTCGATGCCGTCGCTGTCGAGCAGGTAACTGGAGAGAGCGGCGGCGCGGGTGGTTCCGTAGCTTTCGCCGGCCAGATATTTGGGGCTGAGCCAGCGGCTGTAGCGGGTGAGATAGAGGCGGATAAAGGCGGAGACGGATTGGAGATCGTTGCGGACGCCGGAGAAATCCTGCTGGCGGGCGGGATCGACGGGCCGGCTGAATCCTGTGCCGACGGGATCGATGAAGACCAGATCGGTGCTTGTGAGCCAGGACTGTTGGTTATCGACAAGCCCGACCGGGGGCGCGGCGGGCCGGCCGTCGTTGGGGAGATCGACGCGTTTGGGGCCGGCAGCGCCGATATGGAGCCAGACCGCGGCGGCGCCGGGTCCGCCGTTGAAGATGAAGGTGATGGGACGGCGATTGATGGCCGGAGCGGTGGTGGGAGTGGATTCGACGCGCTCACCGCGGGCGGATACGGTCGTGGGTTCGGCAAATTCACCGCGGGCGGATTCGACACGCTCACCGCGGGTGGGCTGGGTTGTGGTGGCGGCGGTGTCTTTGGAATAGGCGACGAAGAAGAGGCTGGCCTGGGGTTTGCCGGTTTCGTCCTTCATCGCGAGTGTCCCGGCCGTGGCGGTGTAAGCCAGCGGCTGGCCGGCGACGGTGATCTGGCCGTGGGAGGTGACGAGATGATCGTCGGCCGGTGAGGCTTCGGGGCCTGGGCGGGATTGGGAGGGCTCAGCAGGTCCGGCAGGGCTGGCGGCAGCGCCAGGCGGGCGCGGACCGCGTTGGGCCCGGAGTGTCAGGGGGAAGAGGATCAGAAGTGCGACGAAGGCGCAGGACATGAATCGCATGGCGGAAGCTCCCGTTGTTGAGGGGAGAGTACAACGGATGGGGGCGGAGTAGAAGAGGCGAAGCGGGGTGCGGGTCGCGTCCTGATTCAGGGCGAGACCGGAACAGTCGAGCAGGAGAACAGGCGAGCAGGTGATGCGTTTAAGTTGGAGAGAGGCGTTCTTCTTTCGATCGGCGTCGGTGCATATGGCATCGTAACGGCGTTACGCGGAGAAGCCCCCACCCAACCCTCCCGCTGAGTACAAGGGGAGGGGTAAGAAGTTGCTCCGCATCGAGTTACCCTCGCCCGGAAATTCGGGCACACTCGGCGGTTGTGGTGTCGCCAGTGGTGTTGCGGGGTGGCCAAGGGAGGAATACCATCGGTTGCATGTCCCAGGACCAACTGCCGGAGCATCGACAGCGGCTGATCTGGACCGCCGAGCGGGCGTTTGGATTGAAGGACACGATCGCCAACAGGCGGCGGACCGCGGAGGTGGCGCAAGCGGCGACGGGGAATCGGCCGGCGGATGACGTGGCCCGGCCGGCGCCGAAGATGGTGGAGAGCGTCGTTGATACCGCCTTGTTCGGGGCGATTGACGATGGCGCTGGGGCGGGCGATGCGTTTACCGAGGCGCCGTTCGATTCGCCGGTGATGGCGACGGAGGAAAAGCGCAAGCACCTGGCGGTGATGAATCAGACGGAGGTGAAGGACTGCGCCAAATGCGGGCTGAGCCGGACGCGGACGCACACGGTGTTCGGCGAGGGGGATGTGGATGCGCAGATTTTCTTTATCGGGGAGGGGCCGGGCGAGACGGAAGATCAGACGGGCCGGCCGTTTGTGGGCCGGGCGGGGCAGTTGCTGGATAAGATGATCGCGGGGATGGGATTGAGGCGGGAGCAGGTTTTCATCGGGAACATCGTGAAGTGCCGGCCGCCGGACAATCGGGTGCCGGCGCCGGACGAGGTGGAGACGTGTACGCCGTATCTGGTGCGGCAGTTGGAGATAATCCGTCCGAAAGTGATTGTGACACTGGGTTTACCGTCGACGCAGTACATGCTCAGGACGCGGTTGCCGATGAAGCAGTTGCGGGGTCGATGGCAGGATTGGCGTGGGATACGGCTGATGCCGACGTACCATCCGGCGTTTGTGCTGCGAAGTTACACGCCAGAGAACCGGCGGGCGGTGTGGGACGATTTGAAGAAAGTGCTTGCGGAGCTTGGAGTTGGGGAAACGGGGCGAGGGTGAATCGCGGGGGGATTGGGGGAGAGCATCGTTCCGCAGCAAAATTACCACAAATGCAGTATGCCGTTGGGGGGCTGTCGCGAGCGCGGCGCGGAAAAAATTTTTGAAAAATTTCGGCGTTGGGAGGGGGATACCACGGGTAGAGCCGGGGGCGGGCGGGGCCATAGCGATGGCATCTTTTGCCGCACGGGGGCGGCGCGCCAAGGGAGTTATGGCGCGGGGGATTTTTCGTGCGGGAAAAGTTCGCTTGCAGGCGGGGGTTCCGGGTCGTATGTATACGCGCGCCGTGGAATGGCCGGTCGCGATTTTTGGCGACACAAGCATGGACGGCGGCGACGGGCGAATTAAGAATCGCTCGGCGCCATCGAGCGATTTGCGATTTTCGGCGCTTTGGTTTTCCGGCGCCCTGTTGATATGCGAATAATTTGTTTGACACTCGGACCCAGGTCGTTATTGTTCCGCCCTTCGTCGTCGGTTCGCCGCCGATGATCCGTTGGAATCGACCTGGGATTGATAGACATTTGTAGCGGTTTTTGGACTGACAACTGAATCATGGCTACGACCCAAAGCCAATCGCCGCGCGAGGCGCTTGTTCGCCGCGCGCCGGAACCTGTTGCTTTCGATCCGACCTCCTGGGACCGGATACTGCAGATCGTCAAGGGGCAGCATCCCAGCCTGGTGCGGGCCTGGTTCGATACCTTCGTGCCAAGGGTTTTGACCAACGGCGTGATCCAGGTGACCGTCGCCACTCCCGCGCAATTGAACTTCTGCCAGAGCCAGTGCCAGGCGCCGTTCACTTCGGCGGCCCAGCAGATCACCGGCCGGCTGGTGTCGGTCAGCTTTCACTGTGAAAATCTGCCGCGGGGAATATTCAGCGACGGGGAAGCCCCCCTGCCGCTGAACCCGGATTACGTGTTCGAGAACTTCGTCACCGGGCCGTGCAACCAGCTCCCGCACGCCGCCAGCATCGCGGTGGCGACAAATCTGGGGCAGTCGTATAACCCGCTGTTCATTCACGGCGGAGTCGGGCTGGGCAAGACGCATCTGCTTCAGGCGATCTGCCAGACGGTTCTGGACCGCAGCCGCGACGCCAGAATTCTGTACCTCTCGTGCGACAACTTCATCAATCAGTTCATCAATGCAGTGGAAGCCAACGAGATGAACCAGTTCCGCCACCGATACCGGCACGTCGATCTGCTGGTGATCGACGACATCCATTTCCTGGCCGGCAAGGATCGCACGCAGGAGGAATTCTTCCACACGTTCAACACGTTGCACCAGCAGCAGAAGCAGATCGTGCTGTCGGCGGATTGCCCGCCCAGTGAGATTCCCGAACTGGAAGACCGGCTGATCAGCCGGTTCAACTGGGGCCTGGTGGCGCGGATCGACAAGCCGGATATCGAGACTCGCGTGGCGATCCTGCAAAAGAAGAGCCGCATCCGCGGGCTGGTGCTGCCGGAGGACGTGGTGAATTACGTGGCCTCCATGATTGACGCCAACACGCGCGAACTGGAGGGCGCCATCACCAAGCTTCAGGGCATGGCCTCGCTGCAGGGCGGCCGGATTGATCTTGAACTGGCCAAGAAGGCCCTGGGGGACATGGTGACGCCGGAGCAGCGGCGGATTTCGATCGGGCAGATTCTGGAAGCGGTGACGAAGTATTACGCGGTGAAGGCGACCGATCTTCAGGGCAAGAAGCGACATAAGAGCATCGCGTTTCCGCGGCAGGTGTGCATGTACCTGGCCCGGCGGCACACGCGATTCTCGCTGGAGGAGATCGGCGCGCATTTTGGCGGGCGCGACCACAGCACGGTGATTCACGCCGTCCGCACCATCGGCGACGCCTGCACGCACAAGAAAGACATCGCCAACCAGATCCAGGAAATCGACGTGCAGCTCACGGTGGGGTGAGGGCAAAGACGGATTCACCGCTGAGTCGCTGAGGGCGCAGAGGAAGAAAAAGCGGGGGCGGATCACGCACCAAGCAACGTGGTGCGCATAAAATCCGAAACGTCTGTAAATCCTTTGGCAGCCGCGGCTTCCTTGAGTCGGCGCTGCTCGGCTTCGGTGACGCGGATGTTGATCTGCTTGTTGCGGATCTGCTCGTCGGCCGGGACAGGCGGGGTCTGCCCGGTTTCGATTAGATAAGCGACCCCAACAACCAGAGCCTCGCGGACATGCTTGACGCAGGCATCGGGGGTCCGGCCGTCACCCATGGCGCCGGGCATTTCCAGAGATGTTCCAATATAGCCGCAATCCGGGTGCGCTTCGAGGACGATGCGGTACTTTTCGGCAATCCGTCGCGCCTTTTGCAGAATGGCGGGATCGAACGGGCGGGCGATGTCCTGTGCGTCATTCCTGGCAGGCTTTTCTGATGCGCGAATCATAACACGCCTTCACTTTCTTGTTCTTGACGGGAACGATCAGCGGCCGCTGGCCGGGCTTCTCGAAAACGGCGTGAGCATTTTGCGAATATCGCACAAATGCCCAACCATGTTCTGTCAACTGTCGCACAACGTCCCCGAGCAGGCGATCCTGAGGCATTACCGGCTCCCGACTTCAAATTGCCTGGCGACGGAAACCCATCTTGTCCTCGATTGGTTTAGTATATCTATGGCTATACAAAAGTCAACTCGCGCCTGGGGGCCCGATGCGGTGACTGTCGGCAAACCAGACTCACGGCTCGCAGAGAGGCGGGATCGAACGGCGTTGGCAATTCTCTCTCACTTTTTTTCACAATCTGGTTTGACGTGCCTATCATGGCGGAAAGCGAACTGCTCCATGATGGGGCAATCGCAAAAACGGGCCGCCGCAAAAACGAATTTTGTGTTTTTGCCTCTTTTCAAACGGCCGCCAGTGGCTATAGATAGTCGCCCGGAAGGAATCCAACGGACCTCGGACCCGCGCACATGGGCCAGATCTTTCATTCAAGCATCAACACGCTGGCCAAGGCGAGCATATTTGGCGGCGTTTTCCTGTTGGGGGCCATCGGCTGGGTGGGGGCACAAGTGCAGAGTTCGCCCTGGCTGACCAATCAGGATGTGGTTGTCGATCAGCCCGTGCCGTTCAGTCACGAACACCACGTCAAGGGTCTGGGTCTCGATTGCCGCTATTGTCATACGTCCGTGGAGGATTCCAGTTTCGCGGGAATTCCGCCCACCAAGACCTGCATGACCTGCCACTCGAAAATCTGGACCGATGCGCCGGTGCTGGAACCGGTTCGCGAAAGCTGGCGAACCCAGTTGCCCATGGAGTGGACCCGCGTTCACAACCTCCCCGATTTCGTCTACTTCGACCACAGCATCCACGTGAACAAGGGAGTCGGCTGCACCACCTGTCACGGCCAGGTCGCCGAAATGCCCCTCATGTTCCAGAACGCCACCCTGCAAATGGAATGGTGCCTCAATTGCCATCGCGATCCGGCCGAATTTGTCCGGCCGCGTGCGGATGTGTTCGTCGCCGACACCAACTATCCCGTGCAGAACACGACTCCGGAACTACTGGCCAAGGGACATCAACTTGTGGAACTATATCACATTCCCACGGACGGCCGGTTGACCAATTGCTACACGTGCCATCGGTAAACGTCATGCCCATGAATCAGACGAATCCCCTGTCGGTCGAGCAGCTTGCCGGGCTGGCGCGTCGGCGTGGCCGGAACTATTGGAAGGGCCTGGAGGAATTGGCCCAGACGCCGGAATTTCAGGCGCGTCTGGCGGATGAGTTCCCGGCGTCGGCGTCGCAGTGGTCGGGGGGCTTCAGCCGCCGACGATTTTTGCAGGTCATGGGGGCATCGCTGGCACTGGGCGGGCTGACCGGTTGCGTGAAGTCGCCGCAGGAGAAGATCGTTCCCTACGTGCAGCAGCCGGAACTCCTGACGCCGGGCAAACCGCTGTATTATTCGACGGCGTTTGTCCTGGGCGGATTCGCCCGCGGGATCGTTGTTGAGCAGCACGAAGGCCGGCCCACCAAGATCGAGGGCAATCCCGATCATCCCGCCAGTCTGGGGCACACCGACGCGATCACGCAGGCGTCGATCCTGGGCCTGTACGATCCGGATCGGTCCAAGGTCTTCAGTTGCGAAGGCGACGTCACCACCTGGAGCCGGTTTGCCTATGTGATGGCCAACGAGATGCAGGCCAAGCGCAACCAGAAGGGCAAAGGGCTGGTGCTGCTCACCGAGACGGTAACCTCGCCGACTCTGGCGGCGCAGATTCGTTCGCTTCTGGCGGAATTGCCGCTGGCGGCCTGGCATCAATTCGACGCCGTCGGGCGTGACAACGTCCGCCAGGGCGCGAAGCTGGCCTTCGGCGCGCAGCGCAACGTGCTGTACGATTTTTCCAAGGCGACGGTGATCGTTTCTCTGGACAGCAATTTCCTTATCGATGATCCTGGCAGTGTTCGCTATGCAAAGGATTTCTTCGGCGCCCGCCGTGTGAAACCGGACGCGCCGACGCCGCATACGATGAACCGCCTGTACGTCGCCGAGGGAACGCCCAGCACGACCGGGTCGATGGCGGATTGTCGGCTGCCGATTTCCGGCCCAGACATCGCGAAGCTTGCCACGGTACTGGCCGGTCATCTGGGACTTGACGGTGGCGCCAGTCGCTTCGGCGATCTCGACCTCAAGGCGACATTGGAAATGACCGGGAACATGGATGCCACGCACTGGCTCGACGCCGCCGCGCGCGATCTCAAGGCCGCCGGGTCCGGCGGGCTGGTCCTCGTCGGCGAATCGCAGCCGCCGGAGGTTCATGCGCTGGCCCATGCCATTAACGCCCAACTCAAGAGCGCTGCGGCAATGACAAGCGATCCGATCGAGGCCGAGCCGGTCGTCGGAATCGATTCGCTGCGCGACCTGGTTGGCAAGATGCACTCCGGCGATGTCGACATGCTGGTGATTTTCGGCGGTAATCCCGGCTATGCCGCTCCGAGCGATCTCGATTTTGCCGGCGCGATGGGCAAAGTGCGGCTCCGAATCCGCGTCGGGCTTTACGAGGACGAGACTTCGCAACTGTGTCACTGGCAGGTGCCGCAATCGCATCCGCTGGAAGCCTGGAGCGACACCCGCGCCTACGACGGAACCGTCACGATCGTCCAGCCCCTGATCGCCCCGCTCTACAACAGCAAATCCGATCACGAAATCCTCTCCGTGCTGGCCGGCGGACCGGAAAAAGGCGGACACGAAATCGTGCGGACCTATTGGAACGGCCAGCATTCCGGCGATTTTGAAACCTGGTGGCGGACAGCTCTGGAGAAGGGCCTCATTGCCGACTCGGCTCTGCCCACATCACCGGCGGCAACCATCTCTGCAAACGTATTTCGGGCGATGACACAAACGACGTTGGCACGACAAGTCGCCACCCTCACTCTCTGCTTCCGCCCTGATCCGTGCGTGTGGGACGGGCAGTTCGCCAACAACGGCTGGCTTCAGGAACTTCCCAAGCCGCTCACCAAGCTCACGTGGGACAATGCCGCGATGATCTCGCCAACCCTGGCCGGAAAACTCGGCGTCTGGAATAACGACTTGGTCGCCATCACGGCGGCCGGCAAGACCGTCAACCTGCCCGTGTGGGTTCAGCCGGGCCAGCCGAGCGATACAGTGACGGTCCATCTCGGCTACGGCCGGCGTCACACCGGCAGCGTCGGAACGGGAACTGGCGTCGATGTCTATCCGCTGCGAAGCAGTTCCAATCCGTGGTACACCAGGATCGAAAAGATCGAGAAAATCGACGGAACCTACACTCTGGCAGCCACGCACACGCATCAGACCATGGCCGATCGGTCGCTTCCGGGTGTGCCGGCGGATATTACTCCCGAGGTGGTCAAGGAATCCGGTGCGCATGAGACGGCCGAAAAAGAACTTTCCAACCGCAATCTCATCCGCACGGCAACGCTCGACCAGTTCAATGCCGATCCGAACAGCGCCATCCGCTCGATGGACGAAAAAGGCGTCTCGCTGAGCCTCTATCCGGGCGATCCGAACAACGTCTACGACAAGAACTATAAGTGGGCGATGTCGATCGACCTGACAAGCTGCATGGGTTGCAACGCCTGCGTCGTGGCCTGTCAGTCGGAGAACAACATCCCCGTGGTCGGCAAGGAACAGGTTCTCGCCCAGCGCGAGATGCACTGGATTCGCATCGACACCTATTACACCGGCGAACTGGACGCCCCCGAAACCTATCACCAGCCGGTCCCCTGCATGCACTGCGAGAACGCGCCGTGCGAGGTGGTCTGCCCGGTGGCGGCCACAGTGCATGACAATGAGGGGATCAACAACATGGTGTATAACCGTTGTGTCGGCACGCGCTATTGCCAGAACAACTGCCCTTACAAGGTCCGCCGGTTCAACTTCTTCAACTTTGCCGACGCCCGCCCCAGCATCAAGATGCAGAAGAACCCCAACGTCACGGTCCGAAGCCGCGGCGTCATGGAGAAATGCACGTATTGCATCCAGCGCATCACCTCGACGCGTCTGGAGATCGAAAAGACGCAGGTTCGCCTGGAAGCGGCCGGCGCGCCTCACAATGAGGTCGTGAAGCAGATGCAGGACATGCTCGACAGTTTGCAAACCGCCTGCCAGCAGGCCTGCCCGGCCGAGGCGATCGTTTTCGGCAATATCAATACCGCAACGCAGCCGATGGCCGGTACGAAGAGCCATGTGCTTCTGCTGCAAAATTCACCGCTGAACTACGGAATCCTGACCGATCTGAACACCAAGCCGCGAACCACGTACATGGCCCGGCTCCGCAACCCGCCGCCGCTCGGCGACGCCACCACCGCGCCGGAGAAACCCGCATGACCACGGCCGACGCAATCTCATTGCCCACCAGCGAACTGCCCGTTGTGGCGCCGGGTCACACCTACGGCACCGTCACCGACCAGATCAGCGATGTCGTCCTGAAGCGCAAATTCGGGCTGCGCTGGTACGCCTCGGTCGCTTTGACGCTGTCACTGGTAATGCTTCTGACCACGGCCGTCGGATATCTCCTGCTGCGCGGCGTCGGTATCTGGGGCATCAATCAGCCGGTCGGATGGGGATTTGCGATCATCAACTTCGTCTGGTGGATCGGGATCGGCCACGCCGGGACGTTCATCAGCGCGTTTCTGCTCCTGCTGCGGCAGGACTGGCGCACCAGCATCAACCGGTTCGCCGAGGCGATGACGCTTTTCGCCGTTTCCTGCGCGGGCGTGTTCCCGCTGATTCACGTCGGCCGGCCGTGGGTGGTCTATTGGCTGATGCCCTATCCGAACGTCATGCTGCTGTGGCCGAATTTCCGCAGTCCGCTGGTGTGGGACGTGTTCGCGGTCAGCACGTACGCGACGGTATCCCTGCTGTTCTGGTTCGTGGGATTGATCCCGGACCTGGCAACCTTGCGAGACCGCTCGCGCAATCCTGTGCTCCGCGTCGTATTCGGTGCGGCGGCGATGGGATGGCGCGGTTCGGCCCTGCACTGGCAACGGTATCAGTCGGCGTATCTGCTCCTTGCCGCACTGGCCGCGCCGCTGGTCATTTCGGTCCACAGCGTGGTCGGCATGGATTTCGCCAGCAGCATCGTCCCCGGCTGGCACAGCACGATCTTCCCCCCCTATTTTGTCGCCGGCGCCATCTTTTCCGGTTTTGCCATGGTCCTGACGCTGGCCATCCCCCTTCGCGCCGCATTCAAGCTCGAAGATTTCATCACCACCAAGCACCTGGACAACTGCGCCAAGCTCATGCTCGTCACCGGCATGATCGTCGCCTACGGATATTCCAGCGAGTTCTTCTTCGGCTGGTACTCCGGCAGCAACGCCGAAGAGTTCATGACGCTCAACCGCGCCCTGGGGCCGTATGCCTGGAGCTACGCCCTGCTGATTTTCTGCAACATCATCGTGCCGCAATTGCTGTGGTTCACGCGGATCCGGCGCAGCATCGTGCCGCTGTTCATCATTTCGCTGATCGTGAACATCGGCATGTGGCTCGAGCGGTTCGTGATCGTCGTCACCAGCCTGCACCGCGATTTCATGCCCAGCGCCTGGGCCATGTATACGCCGACGGTCTGGGACATCGCCACGCTCCTGGGCACCATCGGGCTGTTCCTCACGCTCTTCCTGCTGTTCTGCCGATTCCTGCCGGTTATCTCGATCTTCGAGATGCGCGAACTCGTCCACGACACCGCCAAGAAGGAGGCCGCCTGACGGATTTCGCCATGCCGACCACCTCCCAGCCCATCTACGGCCTGCTCGCCGAATTCGACAATGTCGAAGCCCTCCTCGCGGCCGCCAACAAGGTGCGCCTCGAAGGATATCGCAAGGCCGATGCCTTTACGCCGTATCCCGTTCACGGCCTGTCCGAAGCGCTGGGCCTGCAAAAGTCGATCGTGCCGCTGCTGGTCTTCCTGGGCGGGGCGATCGGCGGGCTCACCGGCTTCTTCGGCCTGTGGTTCGCCTGCGTCAACTATCCCCTGGACATCGGCGGCAAGCCCCTTTATAGCTGGCCCGCCTTCATCCCCATCACCTTCGAGATGACCATCCTCGGCGCTGCCGGCATGGCGGTGCTCAGTATGCTCGCCCTCAACGGCCTGCCCCGGCCGCACCATCCCCTGTTCAACAGCCAGCGATTCCAACTGGCCAGCCGCGATCGCTTCTTCATCTGCATCGAGGCCGCCGATTCCCGCTTCGACCCGTCGATCACGCGACAATTCCTTCAATCCCTGCACCCTCTTGGCGTCGAGGAGGTGCCGGAATGAGAAATGCTGTTGCACGAAATCTCGCCGTGCCGTCGCCTTTTCCTCCTCTCCCTGTACTCAGGGGGAGGATAGAGGTGGGGGTTCTTCGCATGCGGCACTGGATCGGCCGGCTTTTGCAAGGCGTCTCCCGAGGCAACCCCCACCCCAACCCTCCCCCTGTGTACAGGGAGAGGGGGAAGAAATTGGGCGCGTATCGAATTGCGCCGGCGGGCAGTATTCGGCTCGCAGCCGTCATCGCCATCGCCGCCCTGGCGCTGACCTCCGGCTGTCGCAAGCAGGACATGGCCCGCCAGCAGAAATATCTCCCCGACACGTCCAGCGACCTATACGCCGACGGAATCAGCTCGCGCCCGCTGGTCGAGGGAACCATCCCGCGCGGATTCTCTCGTATCGATACACATCGCTATTTTGGCACCGTGGACGGCCAGGCCGCCACCACCTTCCCCGCCAATTTCCCCACGCAGGGCGATCCGCTTCACAAGGCTCTGCTTCGCGGTCAGGAGCGATTCACCATCTTCTGCTCGATGTGCCACGGCCAGGCCGGCGATGCCAATGGCATCGTCGTTCGGCGCGGCTTCGTCCAGCCCCCCTCGCTTCATCTGGACCGCCTGCGCACCGCACCCGTCGGTTACATTTTCGACGTCATCAACAACGGCCACGGCGCGATGTACGGCTACGGCGATCGCGTCCCCGCCGATGACCGCTGGGATATCGTGGCTTACGTTCGCGTGTTGCAGTTCAGCCGGGCCGTCAAGCCCGCCGATCTGCCCGAGAAGGATATCGCCGCTCTGAAATTGATCTCACCATGACAACGCCATCGTCGCGGACAAATTCGCAGTTGCTGCCGGTCCCCCTGATCGCGGGACTTTGCGCCGTCGCTTGGATTGTCCTGGGCCTCGGATTCTATTACGCCCACGAACAGGCCTTCGCCAGCTACCTGATGGCCTTCATGTTCTTCCTGGGTGCTTCGCTCGGTTCGATGGCGCTTCTGATGATGCAGTACCTCACCGGCGGCGGCTGGGGCCTGGTGCTGCGCCGCCCGGCCGAGGCCGCGGCCATGGCGCTCATGGTGCTGATTCCGCTCTTCATCCCCGTCGCACTGGGCGTGAAATCGCTTTACCCGTGGGCCAATGCCGCCACAGTCGCCGCCGACAACATCCTCCAGCATCGCGCCGGTTACATGAATCTCGGCGGCTGGATCGCGCGATCGGCCGTCTATTTTGTCGTCTGGATGGCCCTGGTCCTCGCCCTGCGCTACCGCTCGCTGGCTCACGATTCCAGCGGCAACCCGGCCATCTACGCCGGCCTCCGCCGTCTTTGCGCTCCGGGACTGGTCATCTACGTGGTCACGATGTCCCTGGCCGGCGTCGATTGGATCATGTCGCGCGATGCCCATTGGTATTCGACCGTCTTCGGCTTCATGCTCGTGGTGGGCCAGGCGCTGACGGCGTTGTCGGTGGTCGTTCTGGTTCTGGCGGTCTTCAGCCGCCGGGAACAACTTCACGACGCTCTTCGGCCCAACGTGCTGAACGATCTGGGAAATCTCTTCCTGACGCTGGTGATCCTCTGGGCGTATATGTCGCTGTGCCAGTTCCTGGTCAGTTGGATGGGAAACATCTCCACCGACGCCGAATGGTACGTCGCCCGCCTGCACGGCGGGCTGGGCGCCATCGGCTCGCTGCTGATCGTGTTTCATTTCTTCATCCCCTTCCTGCTGCTCCTGTCGCGCGATTCCAAACGCCGGATGTCTTTCCTCTGGCGCATCGCCATCCTCATCCTCGTGATGCGCTGGTTCGATCTCTTCTGGATCGTCCGCCCCACCGGATACACCATCTCCCAACAGACGGGTGTCGCCCTGACGCAGATTTTCAGTTACACCGATATCGCCGCGCCGATCGCCGTCGGCGGATTGTGGTTTGTCGTGTTCCAATGGCAACTGGCCCGCGCCCCGCTGCTCCCGCAGCGAGACCCGGCCGTCACGGAGATGCTCAAGCATGGCGAGCACGCCCCCGACATCCTCTAATTCGCACGGCGGGCCCGGACGCCACGAGACCTTCGAGCTCAGTCCGCGCGGACCGTTCATGTTCCTGCTGGTCCTCGGCTTGGCGCTGGTGGTCATCTGTGTCGGTCTGGCCATCGTCGATCAATATCTGGCCAGGTTCAGGGACTCATCCGCCCGGCAGGCCAATGAGCTTCCCCCCGGCTACGTCGCCCAGGCTCATCCCGCGCCGCCCGAACCAAGACTCGAAACCACCGGCGACGCCGTCATCACCGCCGTGCGGGCTCGCGATCAGAAGATCCTCACGACCTACGCCTGGGACGATGACGCCAGAACCCTGGTGCGCATCCCCGTCGATCGCGCCATCGATCTGGTCGTCGCCGCGGGAAACGGTGTCCCGACCACCCTGCCGGCCAATGGCCTGGTTGTCGCGCCCTCAGCGACCCGGCCCACGGGAGGTGCGCCATGACCGCAACCTCACGCACGCTGGGCATGGCCCTGGCACTGGCCGTTTTCTTGCTGTTGTGCCCGATCCGGGCTGGCGCCCAGCCCGGCATGGGCATCGGCTATACCGCCGCTCCCGCGCCCACGCCCGGCCTGTCCAATCCGCCGATTCTCCGCGATGTCGGCATCGATCAGAAGCTGGGCGCGCAGATTCCACTCGACACCGTCTTTAGCGATGAAGCGGGCAATCCCGTCAGGCTCCGCGATGTCATCGGCAAGCGGCCCGTCATCCTCACTCTCGTCTATTTCAATTGCCCGTCGCTTTGCACGCTTGTTCTCAATGACCTTCTGCGCAGCCTCAACTCCCTGGACATCACCGCCGGCCGCGATTTCGATGTCCTCACTGTCAGCTTCGATCCCCACGAAGGCCCGGACCTGGCCCGCCAGAAGAAGGCCGGATATCTCACTCGCTATGGACGGCCCGGCGCTGACGCCGGTTGGCATTTCCTCACTGGCTCCGATGAATCCATCCATGCACTGACCGATTCGGTGGGATTCCGTTACGCCTGGGACGCCTCTTCCGGTACATACGCTCACGCCAGCGGCATCATGATCCTCACGCCCCAGGGCGTGGTCTCCAAATACATTTACGGCATCGATTACGCCCCCGAGGATCTGCGATCGGGACTCCGGGCGGCCGGGCAATCGATGGTCGGCCCGCCCACGGAAGTCATCATCCTTTATTGTTTCCATTACGACCCGGCGACCGGGCAAGTCGGATTGATTGTCACGCGTGCCCTCAGGGTCGGCGGCGTGCTCACGATTCTGGCGATGGGCGGCTTCATTACCCTGGCCCTGCGCAGGGAACGCCACCATCGCGCCGTCCCGCCGGCGAATGACGGCCCCCGATCTCCAACCAACGTTCAACCGCGATAGACATGCACAACGGCATTCCACTCTTTCCGCCCGAGGCTTCGAATTTCGCGCCGCGTGTCGATGCGCTCTTTTTCTTTCTCGTCGCGGTCACCGGGTTCTTCACGCTGCTGATCTTCGCCCTGATCGTCACCTTCATCATCCGCTTCCGCCGCCGCCGCCCCGACGAACGACCCGAGAAGACCCATTCCCACATGGCTCTGGAACTCGCCTGGTCGGTCATTCCCCTGGGCATCGCCATGGTCATTTTCGTCTGGGGCGCCGTCCTCTTCTATCAGTCTCGAACCCCACCGCCCAATGCCGAAACCGTCGCCGTCATCGCCAAGCAATGGATGTGGAAGATCCAGCACCAGGACGGCCACCGCGAAATCAACGAGCTTCACATCCCCGTCGGTCTTCCCATCGTCCTGGAAATGACCAGCCAGGATGTCATCCACGATTTCTCCGTCCCCGCCTTCCGCCTCAAGCAGGACGTCGTCCCCGGCGCTTACACCCACGAGTGGTTCATCCCGACCCAGATCGGCCAGTATCACCTCTTCTGCGATCAATACTGCGGCACCGGCCACGCGCTCATGACCGGCACCATCTATGTCATGAGCAAGGAAGACTACCAGCAATGGCTCGGCGGCGCCCCGGCCGAACTGACGCCCCGCGCGGCGGGCGAAAAGCTCTTCACCAACTACGGCTGCATCGCCTGCCACTCGACGCGCGCCCCGTCACTGGCCGGCGTGTTCGGCTCCCAGGTGGCCGTCACCATCGACGGCTCGCCCGCCGTCGTCCGGGCCGATGAAGCGTACATCCGCGAGTCGATCCTTGATCCGGGCGCAAAGATCGTCAAAGGCTATCCCAATATCATGCCCAGCTTCCGCGGCCAGCTCTCCGAAGAGCAGATCATGGACCTCATGGCCTACATCAAATCCCTCTCCGGCGCGGCCGAGGTTCCCAATTACTCCGGCCCCAGCGGCTCGACCACTCAACCCGAACAGACTCCCCCGCCCATGGGCGATGTCCCCTCATTCCCCAATCGAGTGAACCCATGACCGACGTGCTCAATATCCCGGCCGAGCCGACGACTGAGAACTATCTCAATCGCCAGTTCACCGTGCGCAGTTGGCTTCTCACGCAGGACCACAAGCGCATCGGCATCCTCTACATGGTCACGATCACGTTCTTTTTCCTGATCGGCGGCGTGGCCGCCACGCTCATGCGCCTCCAGCTTCTCACGCCCAAGGGACTGCTGGTCGGCCCCGACATGTACAACCGGCTCTTCACGATGCACGGCATCATGATGATCTTTTTCTTCCTGCTCCCCAGCATCCCCTCCACCATCGGGAATTTCGTCATCCCCCTCATGCTCGGCGCCCGCGACCTGGCCTTCCCCAAACTCAATCTCCTCAGCTATTACCTCTATCTCGCCGGCGGTACCCTGGCACTGGTCTCCCTGATCCTCGGCGGCGTCGATACCGGCTGGACCTTCTACACCCCCTATTCCAGCACCTTCTCCAACGAATGGGTCGCACTCACCCTCGTCGGCATCTTCCTCAACGGCTTCAGCTCCATCCTCACCGGCCTCAATTTCATGGTCACCACGCACACCATGCGATGCCCCGGCCTGACCTGGTTCCGGCTTCCCCTGTTCATCTGGTCACTCTACGCCACCAGCCTCATGATGGTCATCGCCACGCCGGTTGTCGCCATCACACTTCTCCTGGTCGCCCTCGAACGCATTTTCCACGTCCACGGCATCTTTGATCCAGCCCTGGGCGGCGATCCCATCCTCTTTCAGAATCTCTTCTGGTTCTATTCGCACCCGGCCGTCTACATCATGGTTCTCCCCGCCATGGGCGTCATCAGCGAAATCATCCCCTGCTTCTCCCGCAAACAGGTCTTTGGCTACCACGCCGTCGCCTTCAGCTCCATCAGCATCGCCGTCATCGGCTTCCTCGTCTGGGGCCATCACATGTTCGTGACCGGCCAGTCGATCTATGGCGGCATGGCCTTTTCCTTCCTCAGCTTCCTGGTCGCGATCCCGTCGGCCGTCAAGGTCTTCAACTGGACCGCCACACTCTACAAAGGCTCGATCGCCCTCGACACTCCCATGCTCTACGCGCTGGGATTCATCGGCCTGTTCACCATCGGCGGCCTCACCGGCCTGTTCCTCGCCTGCCTCGGCATGGACATGCACGTCCACGATACCTACTTCGTCATCGCCCACTTCCATTACATCATGGTCGGTGGCACCGTCCTGGCGTATCTGGGCGCGGTTCATTTCTGGTGGCCGAAAATGACCGGCCGCATGTACCCCGAGTGGTGGGGGCGCTTCAGCGCCCTGATCATCTTTCTTGGCTTCAACCTCACGTTCTTTCCGCAATTCCTTCTTGGCTATCTCGGCATGCCGCGCCGCTATTTCGCCTACGCCCCGGAATTCCAGGTTCTTAACGTCATGAGCACGGCCGGCGCTTCCATCATGGGCATCGGCTATTTCCTGCCCCTGTGCTATCTGCTCTGGTCGCTCCGCTGGGGAAAACCCGCCGGCAATAATCCCTACAACGCCACCGGCCTGGAATGGCAAACCCCCAGCCCCCCGCCGGTCGATAATTTCGAGCAGACTCCCGTTGTCACCCACGAGCCCTATTGCTATCACCTTATGGAGATGCCCCGTGCCTGACCATCCGGAACATCTCGGACTTGTCGCCCATCAGTTCGACGACATCGAACAGCAGCGCGAAGCCGCCACGCTGGGCATGTGGGCCTTCCTCGCCACCGAAGTCCTGTTCTTCGGCGGGCTCATCGTCGCCTACGCCGTCTATCGCCACGAGTATTTCCTCTCCTGGCGCAAAGGCAGTGAGGAACTCGACAAGTTCACGTTCCTCAACATCAGCGCCGGGGCCTGGAACACACTGGTTCTCCTGACCAGCAGTCTCACCGTTGTCCTCTCTGTTCATGCCGCAAAACACGGCAAGAACGCCCTCCTCCTGCGCATGCTCCTTGCCACCATGGTCCTGGGCGCCGCCTTCCTGGGCATCAAGTTCCTGGAATACTCCAACGACTACCGCGAACATCTCATCCCCGGCCCCAACTTCAGCCCGGAAGTCTCCAACCATGTACAGCTCTTTTTCGTGATGTATTTCGCGATGACCGGCCTGCACGCCCTCCACATGGTCATCGGCCTGGGGCTCTTCACCTGGCTGGCCGTGCAGACCCTCCGTCGCAAGATTACTCCCGATCGACATCAAGCCGTCGAGACCATCGGCCTTTACTGGCACTTCGTCGATCTGGTCTGGATTTTCCTGTTTCCCCTGCTTTACCTGGTGCGCTGATGCAACACCGCGACGAATCCCTCAAAACCTGCTACATCGTCTACGCCCTGCTGATTGTGCTGCTGGTCCTGACCGTCATCGCCGCGCGCGTCGATTTCTCCCAGCACGGCTTCGATTATCTCAACCTCAACATCGTGATCGCCCTGGTCATCGCCGTCCTCAAAGCCGTCCTGGTCATGCTCTTCTTCATGCACGTGCGGCTCTCCAGTCGATTGACCTGGGTCTTCGCTTCGACGGCCTTCTTTTTCCTCGCGCTGCTCCTGGCCTTCACGGTCGCCGACTATTCCGCCCGGCCGATGGATCGCACCATCGCCCCGCCCGACGCCCCCGTCGTCGCCAATTTCGATCACCCCTGATATGAGCCGCCCGCCCCCGCGACTCCCGCGCTTGCCCTGGCTGAGCGCCATTGGCCAGGCCCGCCGTTCCGCTCCAGACAGTGATCCCACCAACCCCGCCTGGCTCATCGAGCAATTCCGTCAATACCAATCCGTCGATTACGCCCTCTACATTCGCCCCTGGCCGGCCGCAGGGCTCCTTGCCGCTCATCCCCACGATCTGGTCACCGAACGGCTGATCGCCACCGCCCTCCATCCGCTTCCCATGGCCGCGCTCCCGCGTCCTGGCGAACCTTGCGCCCCCGACGCCGCGCTCCCGACCGAACCCGATCCATATCTGGACGTTTTCCGCGCCCTGGCACATTTTGCGAGACTGATCTTCGTAGTCCCCTCCGACAGGCCTGACTTGGCGACGCAGCTTCGCGAACTCGCCGCCGCCGGTGATCTGTGGCGATGTATCTTCTGGATGCCCGCCGAACATTCGCTGGCGAATGTCGAATGGCCCACGCTCTGGCCGACATTTGCCGGCGCCTTCACGTCGGCCGCCCTGCAATTACCCCCCTATACCCCCGGCGGCTGGTTCTTCCGCTTCGACCCCGACGGCCGGTCCTGCTCCTTCCGCATTCTCACCCACCCCTCGCGGCAAAAGCTCGCCAGCGCCATCGAGTCCATCGCCTGCGAAATGCAGCCTCCGGCATGAAACAAGAACGCGAACCCTCACATCGCTGTGGGGATTCGCGCCATTGTGGGACAGGGCGTTGACTATACCGCGGGCACGCCGTGGGTGGATTCGGCCAGGCGCAGATGTTGCATTTCCGCCTCCTGGGCCGGGCTCAGGCCGCGGACCACCGGGCACTGTTGTTCTTCCAGGGTCCGGTCGACCCACGCATTGGAGAAGTCGCCGCGCTTGACCGAGGCCAGGTATTCGATATTGGCGTCGCGGTGGGCGTTGAGGCGGCCGAGCAATTCAATGGCGATCCCCACCGGAACCACCACCACGCCCGCCGCATCCGCCACGATCATGTCGCCGGGATTCACCACCACGCCGCCGCAGCAGATGGGGAAGTTGATCTCGCCCGGCCCGCGGTGCAGCGGGCCGATGGGCGTCGTCCCCCGCGCAAAGACCGGGAAATTCAATTCCAGGATGTCCGGAAGATCGCGGACCAGGCCGTCGACGACAAAGCCGGCGATGCCGCGATGCTTCGCCTTGGTCGAGATCAGGTCGCCCAGCACGGCGTTCATGGTCGATCCGCCGGCGTCGATGACGACAATGTCGCCCGGTTCGGCCACGTCCAGGGCCTTGTGGACCATGAGATTGTCGCCGGGGAACACCTTGACCGTCAGCGCAGCGCCGCACAGGGTGTGGTGCGAACCGGTCAGGGCATGAATCGCGGGGTTCACCGCGTACAGGCGATTGAGAAGATCGGAGATATCCGGGGTCTGGAATTGTGCGAATTGCCGCATCAACTCCGCCGGCAGCCGGTGGAAGTTCATCTTCACCCGGAATCCGGGCCCGGGATGGATTTCCGCGGAACGAGGTTTGTTTGCCATGTTTCTCCCTTTCTACGAAACGCCCGCCGCCGCGACCGCCGCGTCTGTGGCGAGAAAATCTTTGTTCACCAAATGTTCGATAATCGACGCAACAGTCCATCGCCCGCCGTCGTCATCAAAGTCAACGGCCGCGAATTCCTCAAATATGCTGCGCACCGCGCGAAACATGCACGGTTCCTGGCCCGCGCCGCGGCAGGTCTCCTCCAGTTCGGCGATTTCCGCAACCCGCCGCCCCGCATGCCGCGGATACGTCGGCAGCATCCGCTCCACCGCCGACACAACGCCCGGATCGAAGCGAGCCAACTCTTCGTTCATTTCCTTCAGCATCCCCTCCCGCAGCGCCAGCGCCGCAACCTCGACGAACAGTGCGGAGATTCCCTTGGGTATTCCCGTCAGGATCATCTTCATCGCCGACGCCCGGCCGATTTCACGGCCCAGCACCCGCACGCGCATGGCATCCTCAAACAGCGTGGCGATCTCCCCCGCCCGCGCACCGCTGAGATACAGCGTTGCCCCGGCGGCCAGATTGCCGGCCGGTCCGCGAACAGAGGCGTCCACGAACGACCGCCCGCCGGCGGTTATGCGATCGCCCACCGACCTGACCAGCTTCGGGCCGATCGAGTTCACATCCACATAAATTGCGCCGGCCGGCGAGAGAGCAGCCAGCTCGGCGTACTGATCCGCCAGCGTCGCCGCGGCGGCGGGCGGCACCACCGACACCACCACGTCCGCTTCCCGCACGACGTCGCTGAGCGAGTCCAGAACGGTCAACCCCGCCGCCCGCCCAAGCCGGACGGTGTGCTGGCTGCGTCCATTCAGCGTCGTCACGACGCGAATGCCGTTTTTCTCCAGCAGGGAGCCGAGAGCAGCGCCCAGTTCGCCCGGATAGAGTATTCCAACGGTGGTGAAAGAATGCATTTGCCTACCCGGCCGAACATACCCAAACGACAGTCGTCGCGTCTTGTTACCTTCACAAGAGGCCGACAGACCGAATATAATCCGCAATGATGCACAAGCAACCTCGGCGCGAATTTTGTTATGAAAATGCAATACGGTGCGGCGCGACTTTGACAACTATTGCCGCTACTTGCGTTAAGACGCAAAGAGTATAGCGTTTGCACCGCCGTCGTATTGCGTACCCGCACCCGACTCTCCACATGACATGATCGCTATTTTCGTATCCCACGTCCCTGGCCAACGCTGCTTTCCTGATTCGATCGCCCGCCGGCACAAACGTTAGATTGCGTTCAGACGTCACATCCCGCCACCCTCGCCCACACCCGCAGTGGCCTTCTTTGACGAAAAAGCGGCCTCTGGTCCGATAGTGCGGGGCCTCTCGCCGCCACGCAAAACACCCGGTGTTTCCGGGGTACTGTCTTCTCCCGATTGGTTTGACACCGCCCTTTCCTGTGGCAATATCACTTCAGCGTGGTCGAGCGGGTCAGTGGATTTTGGAAGTTCCCTAATGAGACCAATGTTGACTACTACACAGGTGGCCCCCGCGGCCGCCCTCGAACGCGACATGGAGCTCCTTGGCGATCCAGCCGGTTCTCCATCGATCGTCGAGGTCCTATGGCGTCACCGGCTGACCTTCGCGGCGGCGGTGACGGTGTGCCTGATGGTCGCCGCCATTTATCTGGTGAGCGCCACGCGCATCTATCGTTCCGTGGCGGATGTCTATGTTCAGCAGAACGCGCAGCAGGTGATGAATGAACATCAGTTGTCCGTGCAGCCGACCGACGGCTTCCTCTTTGCGCAGGCGAATGCCATGCAGTCGGCGCCGGTTCTGAGCCGGGCCCTTAAGAGTATCAACTACCAGAGCATGCAGACATTTGCCCGCGTGAGCGGCGATCCGGTGGCCTGGTTGCGGGCCGGCAACGGCCTGGATGTCGAGCCCGACCGCAAGTCGGACAGTCTGCTCGTTTCAATGGACTCGCCGTATCCGCGCGAGGCGGCGGCCATCGTCAATGCGGTGGTTGACGCCTACGTGGCCGAAACGTCGCAGCAGGATTATCAGGTCGGCACGGAGATGGTGACGATTCTGCGCAAGCAACTGGCCGACGTGGAACAACAGCGTCAGGCCACGTATCAGGACATGCTCAAACTCAAGGAGGACAACCAGTCGCCCTCATTGCGTGAAGACCAGAGCAACGACGTGCTGAATCGCATGTCGGTTCTGTCCAAGGACTATAGCGATGCCGAACTCGAGATCATCGATCTGCAGGCCCGCCAGCAATCGGCCAGGGCGATCCTGACCTCTCCCGAGGCTATTTCCGACTTCGTCGAATCGCAGCAGGCCGAGTCGCGGGATGCGGGCGACACGGAGTATCGCGATCTTCGCTCGCAATTGTCGCAGGCCAGTTCGGCTTTGTCGCTGGGCATCTCGGTGCAGGGCGAGAATAACCCGCGGATCGCCGCGCTCCGCACGCTCAAGCAGGCTCTGGAGGCGCAGGTGGCGGCCAAGGAGCGATCCATCGCCGAGGCCAGTCTGGCGGACATCACGCGCAAACTTTCCGATTGTGAGCAGGAGAAGACGCGGATCAGTGCCGAACTGGACGCTTGCAGGCAGTTGGCCATCGCCCAGGGCGGAGCGCTGGCTCGATTCGCCAGCCTCAGCGCGGAACTGGCCCGCCTGGACCAGAGCGCCAGCGCCCTGGAATCGCGCATCGCCGAAGTCACCGCCAATTCCGCCGATGCCGGACGAATGAACGTCCGCGTGCTGGATCCGGCCCAGGAATCGCAGCGGCCCGTATGGCCGGGAAAATCGCAGATCGTGTGCGCGGCCGTGCTGATGGGGCTGCTGCTGGGGTCCGGCGTGTCCGTCGTCACGGAATGGCGCAAGGGGCGGTTCTCCGCGCCGGCCGAAGTCGAAGCGATGCTGCGAATCCCGATCATTGGCATGGTGCCCGAGATGAACAGGCGGCTTCCGCCGTCGGCGCGCGGGCAACTGGTGTATCTGGATGAGCGCTCGCCGGTGGCCGAGTCCTACCGATCGATCTGCACGACGCTGCAACATGGCCAGGCGCGCGATGCGCGGACGATCCTGATCGCCTCGCCCATGCCCGGTGACGGCAAATCAACCGCCGCCAGCAACCTGGCCATTGCGTTTGCCCGCAACGGCTGCCGCACCCTGCTCCTGGACTGCAATCTGCGCGAACCGGTCCAGCAGATGATATTCGGAATTGACGGCGGAGTGGGCCTGACCAACGTCGTGACCGGGGAGCGGACTCCGCTGGACGCGATCTATCGAACACAGGTCAACGGCCTGCACGTGATGCCCTGCGGACCCTCGCCGATCAGTCCGCCGGAACTTCTGGCCGGCGAGCATTTTGCCCAGGTTCTGGCCAGTCTGCGTGAGATGTACGACCGCATCATCATCGACTCGCCGCCCCTGTGCAACGTGACCGACGGGCGCATTCTGGCGGCATCCTGCGATGCGACGCTGCTGGTTTTGCGGATGAATCAGTCGATGCGGGCTCATGGACTGCAAGCCGTTTCCGGGCTGCGCATGGTGGGCGCCCGCGTGGTCGGGGTCATCGCCAACGGGGTATCGACCGCGACGACGGCCTGGGGCTACGAATACGGCGGCGGATCGCGCGAATACAGCTCGTTCAGTCTGGCTTTGCCGATGCCAGTCACGCTCGCCGCCAAGGGCGGCAACCGCGAGTCAAACGCCCGCATCTCGACCGGGATGCCGGCCGCACTGCTGGAGGCGGAATCATCCCACGCCCTTTCATGATCATGGCGCCGGTGTGAGCAAAGGCCAGAAGAACCATGAGTATCTCCCTGAGCGAACAAATTCGGCCGCAAGACGGCGCCGGGACGGCAACCGCGACCGCCGACCCACAGGTCGCCGCGCGGCAACGCCTGGCTCCGGCCGGTCGTGCATCGCAACGGGCGACAGCCATTGACGATCGCAGCATCAGCGATTCGGCCGCGTTCTGGATCTCGGCGCGGCGCGCCATCCGCACGGTGCTGCCGATTGTGTCGGCCGACGCGGTAGCGCTTTGCCTGGCGGGGATCATCGTGCAGGCGATTGTGCGGCGGCTCTGCCCGGCGGCGGCGCAGATCGTCGGCGGCGCAGCGCCGCTGGCGTTGCTTCCGCTGATCGTCGCCTACTGGCTGCATGACTTGTATACGGAAATCTGGGTGCATCCGGTCATCGAGTTTCGGCAACTGACGCACATCACATCGATCGGCCTGCTGGCCGCCGCGACGGCCGGGGCTCTTGTGCCGCCATTCCCGCTGTGGTGCGTGCTGGCCATGCCGGCGGCGACCGTGCTGGTGCCGCTGCTGCGCAACATCGTTCGCCAAATCGGCTCGCAGTTTGAGTCCTGGGGTTATCCGACGCTGGTCATTGGCGCCGGCGACGGCGCCAGTCAGATCGCCAAAACGCTGCTGAACGTGCCGCGTTCGGGCTTGCGGCCGGTGCTGCTCACCGATATCGATCAGCGCTGCCGGTCGTCGGTGGTGCCGGTGGTCAACGATCCGGCGATCCTCGACTCAATCGTGCGCGGTCAGGCGATCCGGCACGCGGTCATTTCCCTGCCGGACATGACCAGTGCGCAATTCGCCGAGGTTCTGGATCGGTATCGCGAACTGGTTCCGCACCTGCTGGTTCTGTCGGATACGGCGACGCTGCCGACACTCTGGGGCGCATCGCGCGATCTGGGGCGGCTCAGCGGCATCGAAGTGCGAAACGGGCTGCTCCTGTTTACGTTCCAATTCGTCAAGCGGGCGATCGATCTCTCCATTGCCAGTGTCCTGTTCCTGCTGCTGCTGCCTCTGATGGCGGTGACGGCGATTCTCATCCGCTTCACCAGCCCCGGTCCGATTTTCTATGGGCAGCAGCGGATCGGCCGTCACGGGAGAATGTTCACCGCATGGAAATTCCGATCCATGCGCGCCGATGCCGACGCGGTCCTGAGCCAATATCTGGCCGCCCATCCCGAATTTCAGGACGAATGGAAGCGTGATCACAAGTTGCGCGATGATCCCCGTATCAACCGGCTTGGCGCGATTATCCGCCGCACCAGTATCGATGAATTGCCGCAACTCTGGAACGTACTGCGGGGCGACATGAGCCTCGTGGGTCCGCGGCCGATCGTCCAGGCTGAAGTGCCCCGATATGGCGAGGTGTTCCGCCTCTACACCAGCGTGCGGCCGGGAATTTCCGGACTGTGGCAGGTTTCGGGCCGCAACGACATCAATTACGACGGCCGTGTGCTGCTGGACCAGTTTTACATCCGTCACTGGTCGCCGTGGCTGGACGTGTATGTGCTGGCCAAGACCATTGCCGCGGTGTTGATTGGAAGCGGCGCTTATTGAGCCGATGATCTGTAGCAAGCACGAGGTTTATGTTCAACATCTGGCTGAATCGCGCAACGCTCGAGGGGATGTATCTCCTGGAGCTGACCCGGAGATTCGTCTTCTACCGAAACACGAATCGGCGGGAGATCCGCCAGCACCAACTGGCGTTCTACGAGCGGATCTGGCAGGAAGCCGCCCAGCGCCTGGGGGCGTCGTGGAAATCGATCGGACGGCAGATCGCGGAAATAGACCTCAACGGCTGCCGGACACGCGTGTGCGATTACACCAGCGAAATCGACAGCTCGGTCACCTGCGCCCTGCTGCACGAAAAGCCCCTGGTTCATCAGATTCTGCAACAGCATGCCCTGCCGGTTCCGCGCCACGCGAGCTTTGCACTGCACCATGTGGCGCCGGCGGTCGAGTTTCTCAGGTCCGCCGCCGGCTGTTGCGTGGTCAAGCCGGCCAACGGCGGGGCCGGACGCGGCGTCACCACGGGCATCCGCCGCCGGCGCGATCTGGCGCGTGCCATCGCCGTCGCCGCCGCCTACGGCAACGACCTCATGATCGAAGAGCAGATTCAAGGTGACAACTACCGCCTGCTGTACCTGGACGGTCAGCTCATCGATGCCTTCGTGCGTCGCCCGCCCAGCGTCATCGGCGACGGCCGGTCGAGTGTCGCAGCACTGGTGCGCCGCGCCAACGAACAGCGGCTCGAAGAGCGCGATGCCTTGTCACAGGTGTTGATACCAAAGGATTTCGACATGCGGCAGACGCTGGGGCGACAGGGCCTTTCGCTGCGCTCCGTGCCCGCCGAGGGACGTGTGGTAACGCTCAAGACCGTCGTCAACGACAACTCCGGCCTGGATAACTCGACGGTCACGCACCTGCTGCACCCGGCGATTGTCGAGGCTGGGCGACAGGCCGTCGAGGCGCTGCGCGTGCGCTTCGCGGGCATCGATGTCATCACGCCCAATCCCGCGGTGTCGCTGGCGGACTGCGGCGGCGTGATCCTGGAAGTCAACAGTCCGCCGGGCCTCTATTACCACTATCACAAGCGCGACGGTGCGTTTCCCGCCGCGTATTATGTTCTGAAACGGCTGTTGGCGGAAGACTCGCCGGCGCATCCGCGCGAACATGTCGCCGTCGCCAATCAACTTGAAGGGACGCTGGCATGACCTCCGCCGTTCAATCTGTTTCCGCCCGCAATCGGGCCGGGGCCGACGGCGCTATGGCGCTGCCGCCGGTGGTGCTGCTGGGCGGCGAAGCCAACGCGCTCTCGGCGGCGCGCAGCCTGGGTCGACGCGGCATTCGCGTTTACGCCATAAGCGAACCCGGCGGCTGCATCCGCCACAGCCGCTATTGCCGGCCCGTCATCTTGCCGGACGAAGGCCCGTTCGAGGAAACCTGCGCGAAGTTCCTGCTGGGCCGTGAATCCGATTATCTCAGCGGCGCGGTCCTGCTGGCGTTCAGCGATGCGGCCATACAGGCGTTGTGCCAAAATCGCGATCAACTGCTCAAGAAATACAAGCTGGACGAATCAGCGCCGGCGGCGCAGATGGCGATGCTGAATAAAGTCAGCACCTATCAGGCGGCCCGTGCCGCGGGCGTGCCCACGCCGGCGTTCTGGGTGGTCCAGTCGCGGTCGCAGGTGATCTCGCTGCGAAACGAGCTGGTCTTCCCGCTCATCGTCAAGCCGGTGTTGGCCCACAAGGCAAAAAAGAGCTTCGGCCAGAAGCACGAGCGGGTGGCGAATTTCGACGAATTGCTGCGTGTCCTCGATGCCGAGCATGCGGCCGGCCTCGACGTACTGCTGATGGAACTGATCCCCGGCGGCGACGACTGCCTTTGCAGCTATTACACCTACCTGGACGAATCGTGCGCCGCGCTGTTCGATTTTACCAAGCGCATCATCCGGCGATTTCCCGTCGGGATGGGTCCGGCCTGCTATCACATCACCGACTGGGTACCGGACATCATCGAGCACGGCCGGCGGCTCTTCCGTCACGTCGGCCTGCGCGGGCTGGCCAACGTCGAATTCAAAAAGGATCCTCGCGACGGCCAATACAAACTGATCGAATGCAACGCGCGATTCACCGCCGCGAATTGCCTGGTGGCGGCCAGCGGATTTGATCTGTCGGAATTCGTCTACAACCGGATCGTCGGCCTGCCGCAAACGCCGCTGGTCAATTTCAAGCGGGGATTGCGGCTGTGGGATCCGGCGCTGGATGTGATGTCGTTCCTGGCCCTTCGCCGCCGGGGCGAACTGACGGCGGGACGGTGGATCGCCGGCCTTCTGCACCGCCAGACGTTCGCGTATTTCGCCTGGACCGATCCGCTTCCGGCGCTGGCTCGCGGCAGGAAGCTGCTGAAACTGAGCATCAAGCGCTGGCGGCAAATGGCGGCCGGCGGCGCAGTGCCGCGCGTGGCGGCGAGCGAATCGCAAACGTCGCGCAGCGCGCAGCCAACGGAACCGAGACCTGTTTGACCGGACGACACATGGGCCGGTTCGCCGCGGCGAGTTGGCACGGCGACGGCGTGAAATGCCATGGCACAGACGCAGCCACAAAGTCATAACTTCATCCGCCACGCGGGAATCTACCTGATCGCGCGCGGACTGCCGGGCGTCTTTGCATTCCTCTCGATCCCCCTGTTCTCACGGCTGCTCGACCCGGCCGGCTATGGCAAATACGCCCTGGTCATGGCGACGGTCGGCCTGATCAGTGCGGTGTTCTTCACCTGGATACCGCTGGGACTGGTCCGATTCATGCCCGCGCACCGGCACGCTCCGGCGGCGCTGAAATCGACGCTGCTGTCGTCGGCAACAATACTTCTGGCGATCGCGATCGCGTGTACGGCTGTCATCTGGCTGATTCCGGCGTGGCGGCAGTGGCGCGCCGTGTCGCTGATCGGCTGTGCGCTTCTGGTGGCGGAAACGCCCTACGACATGTTCTGCGAATACACCCGCGCGCAGATCATGCCGTGGCGGTTCATGAGCCTGCAGCTCACGCGCTCGTGCCTGGCGACGTTCCTGGGCGCAGCGTTGATCCGTGCCGGCGCGGGATGGTGGGGAGGCTTGGCCGGCCTGGCCGTCGGCATGGCGATCCCTGTCGCGTTTACCTATCGGCGGGATTGGAGCGATGCGCGGCTCATAATTGACCGCCGGCTGCTGCAACAAGTGGCGCGCTACGCGGTTCCGATCTCGATCACCTGCACGCTGGCGATCGTCATCAGCAGTTCGGACCGCTTCCTGATCGCTTGGCTGAAGGGCGAGGATGTGGCCGGGCTCTATTCGGTCGCCGTCGATCTGACCAACCGGACGCTGTTTCTGATGATGAATGCGATCAATCTGGCGATGTACCCGCTGGCGGTTCGAGCCCTGGAGGATCATGGGAAGGAGGCGGCGCAGGAGCAGATGCGTCACAACGCGTCGCTGCTGCTGGCCGTCGGAGTGCCCTCCGTCGTCGGGATGGGAATTCTGGCCGGCAGCGTGTCGGCGTGCCTGCTCGGCAATAACTTCCGCACGACGGCGTCGGAGATCATACCGCTGGTGGCACTGGGCGCGTTCCTGTCGGGGTTCAAGGCGTTTCATTGGGATGCGGCGTTTCAATTTGCCCACGAGACGATTCACCAGGTCTGGATCGTGCTCATCGTGGCAGCGCTGAATATCGGGCTCAACCTGATTCTCATACCGCGCTGGAGCATCAATGGGGCGGCCTGTGCGTCGGTCATTGCTTACATCGTGAGCATCGTGGTGACGGCCATGGTCGGCCGCCGCTATTTCGCAATGCCCATGCCGCTGCGGCCGCTGGCGCAGGTGATGATCGCGACGGCGGCGATGGCGCTGGTGATCTGGCCGCTGCGCTCGTACAGGGGCCTTGCCGCATTGTCGATACAGGGATTGGCCGGAGCCGCGGTCTACGTGGTGGTGCTGATCGCGTTGAATTTTCTGGACCTTCGCGCATCGCTGGCCCGCTCGTGGCGCTCCAAGCGCCCCGGCGCGAATGAAGCCGTGTGTCTGTCCCCCGAATCGGTCATTGCGGCCGAAGTGGAAGTGGGTCCGTCGTAAGCGTCTTGCCGGAGCCGTCGATGAATCGCGTCTGCATGCACATGCCTTCGGCCGGTGGCGGTCATCCGCTGTACGTGCAGGAGATGATGGTCGCCCTGACGCGGCGCGGGAGTGGCGCCTGCGCGGTGGAATTGGTCACCAGCGTGGATCTGGAGGAGCGATTTCTTTCATCGGAATATCCGGTCCACCGCGTTCTTCCGCGACTGGTACACAAAAAGGAATTTCGCAATCGGCTTTCGTGGGCGGCCAATCGTGCGGTTCATTATCCCGTTCGAGAAAGGCGGTTCCTCGCGTGGCTGAAAAGCCGGCCGGACATCGCGGGTGTTCACTTCCAGGAATTCAATTTCTGGATGCCGACGGTGGTGCGCGCCGTCCACCGCATGGGAAAGAAAGCGTTTTTCACCGTCCACTACGTTCATCCGCACGCTTATCCGCCGCTGTTGCCGCGGGCGGCGTGGGATGCGCGGCACCGTCTGGCCTGCCGGCTGTGCGACCGGCTGTTCGTTCTGTCGGGGCAGGTGCGCGAGGAATTGTCGGCGTTCCTGGGCCACCCGCATCCGCCCATTGAGATCGCCCCTCACGGCGTGTGGACGGTTCAAAACCCGTCGCAACTCCCTTCGCTCGATCAACGCTTGCGTCACAAGCGGCTGCTGTTCTTCGGAACCATGCGGCGCAACAAGGGACTGGATCTTGTGCTTGATGCGATGCCGCAACTTCCCGAGTTTCAATTGACCATCGCCGGCGCGCCGCGCGAAGCGGGATACTTCTACAACGAGGTCATGCCGACGGTCCGGCGGCTTGTGGCCGGCGGCGCCAGGATCGACGTGATCGATCGCTTTGTCACCGACGAGGAAACCGCGTCGCTGTTCGCCAGCCACAGCGCGATTCTCCTTCCTTACACTCGCGAATTCACGGCCCAGAGCGGGGTCATCTTTCTCGCCTTGTCGCACGAAATCCCGGTCGTCTGCAGCCGCGTCGGCGGCCTGAGCGATGTCGTCGATGAATTTCACATCGGCTCGGTCTTCCGCCAGCCGACGGCGCCGGCCCTGGTGGCCGCCGTCCGCACGCTCTTTTCCGCGGAACAATCCAGCGTGCTGGCCGGGCACATCCGCCGGGCCAGGGAACATTTTTCGTGGGACGAATCGGCCCGGGCGACACTGCGGGGATACGCACTGACTTTTCAGGAGCAGAGCAGCACCGATGATTGCCGCGTTGTCACAGTTTCCTGAACAGGGCAGGACCGATCCGGCGCCGTTTGAGCGCGGGCGGCTCTCTCACCTGCGCGGCGGCCGCGCGCTGGCCGCCCTGTTCGGCTTCGTTGCGTTCATCCCATACCCGGCCATCTCCGTCGGCGAACACACGGGAATTCAACTGGGAAATGTGCTGTCGCTGTTGATTGTGGCCATGGCGCTGACTGTTTCCTGGAGGAACAAGCCGTTCTTCCTGCTGCCCCTGCTGCTGGCGCCGGCCGCTCTGTCGGTCGTCAAGGTGGGCCTCGTCAATGACGGAAATATCAGCCTCTGCTTCAAGGCGCTGGCCAGCCTGGCCATTTCCCTGACCGCGCTGACCGCCGCTCAATTCCTGGCACCCCGGTATTCGCTGAGCCTGCTCGGCGGAATTGCCTGGGCGGTGGTTCTTCACACGGCCGTGGGGTTTTGGCAGGTATATGCCTTCTCCCACGGGAAATTTCCGCTGCTGTTTCTCTATGTCAATCCGGGATTCCTGAGCGTTCAGGAAACAGCGCCGACGATCGTCCGATACATTCAACGGCCTTTTGGCATTTTTCCTGAGCCATCGGCCATGTCCAGTTCGCTGGCGCCCTGGGTGTTGTTCTGGATTGCCGAATTGTTCGGGCTGGTGCAACTGAAAGAGCGGCCGACGCGGTGGCAGCGGACGCTGTTCGCGGTTGCGGCCGTGGGCGGTCTGGGTCTGATAATTCTATCGCGGTCGGGGCACGCGATGGTCACGGTGGCGGCGGCGCTGCTGTTTGCGTTGATATGGCTGGTGCGGAGCCGAGCCACGATGCGGGGATTTCTGGTCGTTCTGGCGGTCTTCGGCATCGCGCTGCCGCTGTTAACCATGCTGCTCATTCGGTCGATGAGCACTCGCGTAGAGATACCGCTCGACGTGGATCAGTCCTGGCAGAGCCGGGCGAAATCCCTGTGGATCGGGCTCAAACTCCTGATGGAAGGCGGCCCGCTGACTTTCATCTTCGGCATGGGAATGGGAATGCTCGCCCCGCGCATGGCCGCCGCATCCGAATTTCAAACCACATGGAGCCTTACCCTGTCGTTCCTTTATCAGACCGGAATGATCGGCCTGTTCGTCATGCTGGCGATATTGCGCTATCTTGTGAACATCGGGCGCCAAGCCAGGGGCGGCGTTGTCCTGGCCGCTCTGCTGGGGGTTTGGTTCATCGGTATCACCGTGACAACGAGCTATTCCCAACTTCTCCCGCTTTGGGTGACTCTCGGCTGGCTGACCGTCTGGCCGGGCGTCTGCCATCCGGCACGGCCGGGCCGGGTCGCGGCGTGGCGGCCCCTCGATCCGGCCGCCGCCTGGGCGATGGCAAACCGCAACGATTCGCAATACGCCCGTGCCCGCGGAGAATCGCAAAATTGAGGAGCACATGAGTTTGACGGACGTCTGCACTCCGATCCTTGACACCGCGACGCGCCCCGGCGCCAACGCCAGATCCGTGCTGTTATTCATCAACGGCCTGGGTTATGGCGGCGCCGAAGTACAGGTCGTGCAGTTGGCGACCGGCTTGCGAAAACGAGGCTGGGACACCACCGTCGTTACCATGCTCCCGCCCCGGCGTTTTACCGACGATCTCGATCGGGCCGGCGTTGACCTGGAATGCCTGAACATGCGCCGCGGCGTGGCCGACCCGCGAGCCATCCTTCGATTCCGCAGAATTCTCCGCCGCAAACGCCCGCAGATCGTGCACAGCCACATCGCCCACGCCAACCTCTTGGCGCGACTGGCCCGCCTTGTCTGTCCGATGCCGGTTCTCATCACCACGGCTCACAGCATGATCGAAGGCGGCCGGATGCTGGAAATCGCCTACCGCCTCACCGACCGTCTTGCGGATCTGACGACCAACGTCAGCCAGGCGGCGGTGGATCGCTATGTCCGCATCGGCGCCGCTCCGTCGGATCGCATCCAATTCGTGCCCAACGGCGTGGACCTGGAACGCTTCCGCCCCGATGAATCTCAGCGGCAAAGCCTCCGCACGGAACTGGGGGTGAGCGACCAGTTCGTCTGGCTGGCTGTCGGCCGGCCCACGGCGGCCAAGAACTATCCCAACATGATCGACGCCTTCGCGCGGCTTTCGGATCTCAACGCGCTGTTGCTGATTGTGGGCCGTGGCGAGATGGAGGCCGACCTGCGGCAGCGCGCCGATCAACCAGCTTTGCGTGGGCGCGTGCGGCTGCTGGGGGCGCGGTCGGACGTGGCGGCGCTGATGAACAGCGCCGACGGATACGTCCTGTCCTCCGACTGGGAGGGCATGCCGCTGGTGCTCCAGGAGGCCTCCTGCACGAGGCTGCCTATCGTTGCCACCGATGTCGGTGGAAATCGCGAGGTGGTTGTGGACGGCCGGACCGGCCTTGTCGTTCCGGCCAAAGACCCCGCGGCGCTGGCGGCGGCCATGCGCCGCGTCATGGCCATGACCATCGAGCAACGCCGGGAGCTGGGATCCGCCGCACGCCAGCGCATGGCGGAGGTATTCGATCTGGAACGAGTGCTCGACCGGTGGGAAGGCCTCTATCACGAACTGGCGTCGCGGCGAATACCGGTGCTCAGCGGCCAATGAGGAGGACGTCATGCTCCTGCAATACCAGCTTGATAAACACTCGCACGGCGTGGTTCATGCGGCGGACTCATCCCTGGCCACCGCCGACCGCGCCCTGCGCATCCTTCTGATCGTCGAATCCAGCGGAGCGGGCACGGGGCGGCACGTTCTGGACCTGGCCTCCGGTCTCATCGCGCGGGGCTGCGACGTCCACCTGATCTACTCGACCAATCGCATGGACCGCGCGTTCAGCCGCCGGCTTGCGGACATGCGATTCCTGTGCAAGGCCGTCGTGCCCATGCGCACCTCGATTCATCCACAGGACATTCTGGCCGTTCGCTCGGTCTTTCAATATGTGCGGGCCGCCGGGCCGTTCGACGTGATCCACGGGCACAGTTCCAAGGGCGGCGCCATCGCGCGCCTGGCGGCGATAATCGCGCGCGTGCCGGCGTTCTACACGCTGCACGGCCTGATCATGATGGATCCCATGCTGGCCGGCTGGAAGCGGTTCATGTACCTGTCCATCGAGCGCGCCCTGGCCCTGGCGACCAGCCGCATCATTGCGGTGTCGCCCGAGGAGGCTCGCGCGGCCGTGGCTTTGAAGCTCGGCAGGTCGCGCGTGGTCATCGTTCCCAACGGCGTGGACAAGCCGGAACTGGCGCCGCGCAGCGAGGCGCGCCGGGCCATGGAGATTCCTGACGATGCGGTGGTCGCGGGGTTTGTCGGTCGGCTGGTCGTTCAGAAGGCGCCGGACGTGCTTCTGCACGCTTTCGCCCGGGCCAGCGCGTCGGTGCCGACGGCATGCCTGGCGATGATCGGGTCGGGGCCGATGGACAAGCGATTGCGCAATCTGGCCCGCGTGCTGGGGATCGCCGATCGCGTCCGCTGGCTGGGCGAGTGCGATGCCCGCGAGTTCCTGGCCGGTTTCGATGTCTTTGCGCTGGCCAGCCGCAAGGAAGGACTGCCGTACGTTGTCCTTGAGGCCATGGCGGCCGGTTTGCCGGTGGTGGCGGCTTCCAGCGCCGGCGTCGAGAGCCTGCTGACCAACGACGAGAACGGATACATCGTCCGGCCGGACGATCCCGACGCCTTTGCGGAGGGGCTTGTTTCGCTGTTGCGCGACCCGGTGCGAAGAGCGGCATTCGGTCAGGCGTCGCTGGACCGCGTCGCCCATTTCTCAATCGATGCCATGGTGGACCGGACGCTGGATCTCTACTGCCAGGCCGTATACGCCGAGGAGGACGTGGTTGGCGGCGATCGAGGGAACAGACCAGGAGAGTCCCGGTGAAGATAGAACTGGTTCAAGGTCAGTCCGCCGAATCGCTGCTCGCCGACGAGCGGTTTCAAAGCCAATGGTCGGCGCTGTGGTCGCAGTGTCCCTGGGCAACCGCGTTTCAAAGCTGCGGCTTCCATCGCGCCTGGTACGCCACCTACCGCAATGAGTATTCGCCGCTCCTGGCGATCTCCCGCGATTCGTGCGGCAATCTGCAAGGATTACTGGCGCTGGCGCGGGCGCCCGACGGCCGGCACATCGTCGCCGGCGGACTTCATGCCGAATATCACGCCTGGATCAGCACGCCGGCTCTGGGGGATGATTTCCCGGCGGCCGCGTTCGCCACGCTGCATCGGGAATCTCATCCCGGGCCGATCGTATTCAAGTTCCTGGCCGCCGGCGCGCCGATCCAATGGCTGAGCCGGCCGGAGATGAAACGGCTGTCGGTGGCCAGGTCGTGCACGCGCCCCATACTCGAGCTGGGCGACGAGCGTGCGGTGCAAAAGTCCCTGAATAAGAGCCACACGAAACAGAAGTTCCGGCGGTTGGGGCAATTGGGTGAGATCACTTTCACCCGCATCGCCTGCCCGGAGGAATTTGAATCGCTCTTTGACCAGATGGCGGTTCTGTACGACTTGCGGCACGGCGCCGTTCAGGGAACCGCGCCCTTCTGCACGGCGCCGCGACAGAAGGAATTTCATCTGGCAATGATGACGACGCCGGGCCTGTTTCACGTCACGGTGCTTCGTGTTGGCCAGCGCCTCGCCGCCGCGCATTTCGGAACGTGCGGCAACGGCGAGCTTCACATGGGAACACTGGTGTACGACCCATCGCTGTCGCGGCACTCGCCGGGACGACTGCTGATTCTGAAATTGGCGCAGATGCTCCAGGCCGATGGGTATCGGCGGGTTGACCTGACGCCCGGCGGCGACGCATACAAGGATCTGCTCGCCAGCAGCGTCGATGTCGTACACACGCTCACGATCCTTCCGCATGCGAGCCAGGCTTTCGTTGTCGCCGCCAGGGAGGGCATCAGGGACACCTGCCATCGGGCCTGTAAGGCGCTGGGAACGACGCCAATGCAGGCTCGCGTGCGACTGCGGAACCTTCCCGCCCCCAGCCAGATCGTGCCGGCCCTGGCTCGCCGCGCCGGCCAATGGGTTTTCAGCCATCGCCCCAGCAGCGTCTATTTCTGCCGGCCGCGGGAAGCCAAACCAACGACAGCGTGCGATCAAATCCAGCGTGACAACTGGGAGGATCTGCTGTCCTATCGGCCGCAGCGAAACGGACCCACGCGGCAACAGTTCCTTTCGATGTCGCTGCAATGGATCGAGCAGGGCCAGCATGTGTACACCGCCACCGAGTCCGGACGGCTTCAGCACATGGCGTGGGTCATCGAGCAGCCGGACCAGCGGCAGGTCGACCAGTGGCTGGCGGACTTCCCGATTCCGTACCAGAGCGTGTTTGTGCATGACTTCCGAGCGATTGCGCAAACGACCAACTGGAACCTGGCCGAGATGCTGCTGATGCGGATCGTGCAGGATGCAGCGGGCGCCTGCGCCGACACGGGCATCATGCTCGCGATTGCCGGCACCCGGCACGACCAGCGCGGTCTTGCCCAGCGGAACGGATTTACCTGCATCGGCTCGTTGCGGCACAACGTCATTCTGGGGCGGCATCGCCGCCGCATCGAGAGCTTTGACCCGGCCGCGTTTGACAAACATGGCGCAACGCACCCGCCGGCGCAGCCCGCGCTCGGCGGCACAACCGAACTGCCCCCGCCGGCGCTGACGGCGTTTGAGCCGCGGCAACTTCAAACCTCCGGGCAACGGCATGATTAGGTCGCTTCAATCCCTGATCCGCAGCGCCGACGCGGCGATCGCGCGGCTCTATCTTTCGCACTGCGCCGAACGCGACTCGCTCATGGGCTTTCTGTTCCATTCGCTGTTTCGCGGCGAAAGCGAGATCGGGAAAAACCACATCGATCCCCTTCAGCGCACAACCGTGGACCAGTTCCGCCAGTTCGTCGAATACTACCTGCACATCGGATATCGGTTCGTCGACCTGGACGACATCGCCCGCGGACTGCCGGCCGGCGGAAAATACGCCGTCATCACCTTCGACGATGGCTATTACAACAACACGCGGGCGCTGCCGATCCTGCAGGAATACGATGTTCCGGCCATCTTCTTCATCTGCAGCGACAACGTGCGCGAGAACCGCTGTTTCTGGTGGGATGTGCTGTATCGCGAGTTGATCGACCGCGGCGTGCCCAGGCAAACCATCTATCGCAACGGCCTGGCGCAAAAGACGCTGACAACCGGGGAGATTGAGTCGCGCCTCGCCGGCCGATTCGGATCGCGGGCGTTTGCGCCGCGCGGCGATATCGATCGTCCATTTTCTCCGTCGGAATTGCGCGATTTCGCACAAAGCCGCCATGTCCGCATCGGCAACCACACCGCCGGTCATGCCATTCTCACCAATTACCCGCCCGAACAGGTCCGGTCGCAGGTTCAATCGGCGCAGCAAGCGCTGCGCGAGATGACCGGGGCCAGCCCGATTGCGATTGCCTACCCCAACGGCGGATACAACCCGGCGATCGCGATGATCTGCCGGGATCTGGGCCTGAGTATCGGCTTCACGACGCAGCAGAGAAAGAACCCGCTGCCGGCCCAGCCGCAAGCGGCGGGCCAGATGGCGCTGGGACGATTCTGCCTTCACGGCAGCAGCCCCATCCTGACCCAATGCCGCACCTGCCGCTCGGACCTGCAGCTCTATCCGCTGATGCGCGACGGATACGTGTCTCTGCGAAGGAGAAGGCACTCATCCCCCACCGCACGGCAGGACGCCGCCGTGGTGGCATCTGTATAGCACGCCGGCGCCGGCTGATTCGTTCCGCCCGGGGCGATTGCACGTTGATTTCAACTCGAATGCCGGGCATGCTTGGCACCGGCCTTGACGGAGCGGCATTTGGGAATGGCGCCGGACGAACAGATCGAGAAACAGCCAACGCGACCCAGGCGACATTGGAAGAGGAATGCCGCGCTGGCCGCGATGGCCTGGGCCTACCTGGCTGCGGTCGTCGCCATCTGGATCTTCCTCTGGCAGGCGGGCAATCGATGGTGGCTGGAGATCGTCGCCATGTTCGCGCCGCGATGGGTTGTCGGCCTGCCGCTCCTGCTGCTGGTTCCGCTGGCGGCGAAATTTCGCCGGCGCCTGCTGTGGATATTGGGCGCTGCCGCCGTTGTGGCCTTGTTCCCGGTCATGGGACTGTGCCTGCCGTGGAGCCGGCTGATTGAATCGGCCACCTCCGCCGGCACGCTTCGGGTCTTGACGTGCAATATTCACGGCCATGCGCTGGAGGCGCCCCGGCTGGCGGCGGTGCTCTCAGCGGAGAATCCCGACATCGTCGTGTTGCAGGAATGGAATCCGCAATTTGCCTCCGCGGTTTTTGCCGCACCCGCCTGGCATATCGTCACGGCGCAGGACTTTTGTCTGGCCTCGCGATTCGCGATTCATCCGGCGATGGCCGTACCGGCGGTTCCGGCCGTCGAGTACCATGTCGAAACCCCTCACGGCCTGCTGGACGTCTTCAACATTCATCTGGCATCTCCACACGCCGCCCTGGGCGCAACGATGCACGGCGTGCCTAACGCGGCCAGCCGTTTGGAAACAAACGGCGTGCAGCGGGAGGACGAAGCTCGCCGGCTGCATCTGATCTTGCAGTCGAAGAATGGGCCGGTGCTCGTGGCCGGGGATTTCAACCTGCCTGGCGACTGCGAGGTATTCCGGGACAACTTCTCCAATCTGGCGGACGCATTCACGACGTGCGGCTTCGGATTCGGCTGGACCTATTACGCCACGTGGACCACGACGCGCATCGACCACATCCTGTGCAGCAACCAATGCGATTGCCGCCGCTGTTGGGTTGGACCTTTCGTTGGTTCACCCCACCGCCCGGTCATCGCCGATATCTCCGTGGATTTCCTAAGGTAAATCCGCGGCAACCGCCATGCCGCTGGCGGCCACGCCCAGGCTGTCGCCGGTGGCGCTGAGGCTGTCGCCCAGGTTGTTGATGATTTCCGCGATATCGTCGATATCGACTATCCCGTGGTTGGCAACGTCCCCACCGTAATATCCCGGCGACTGACCCAGGTTGTTGATCGCCCGCGCCAGGTCCGCCTGATCCACCACGCCATCCAGATTCGTGTCGCCGGTAACAGTATATTTCACCTCGACATCGCCGGCCGGAACCGATAGCGGGTCTTGATTCCAGTCCCCATACCCGACAGCGCGGTTGGCCACGGCGCCGGGGCCGATCACCAGGGAACTCATGATGCACGGGGCGGCCGGGGCGTTCTGCACCCACGTTGCGATCTGCGACTCAGCCACTTTGGCCTCGTTGGCCAGCAGCGTGTTGTTTGTGATATCCAGTGTGCCGGCGATGACCAGGTTGTTGACGCTCAGGACGGTCTGATCCGCCTGCGAATCGGATGGCGCCAGCGCCAGTTCGGCGCCAGCCGCAATCGAGACCGTGCCGAGCACGTTATTCTGCGTCCCGGCGTTGGCGGAGTTGGCGGCGCTGGCGGGAATCGAAAACGACCCGCCGCTGATGGCCACCGCGGCGTTATTACCGGGTCGGCTGCCAATGATCTCCAGCGTGTTCTGACCTGCTCCGCCGCTGAGGGAAATGCCGCCAGTCGGCAGCGGATCGCCGTTGGAGAAATCGAGAACGACAATGTCGCCGCCGGAGGGGCCGAGGTATGTGACGGTGGAGATGCTGCTGGCGAGAATGGACTCTCCCGGCGCGCCGCTGGCTGTGGCGTTGTTCCAGATGTCCACGTGCAGGCCGTCGGGGTCGAGCCTGAGATATTCGAGATTGGCCGAGAGGGAAATCGGCTGCTGGATCGTGAGCGAGCCCGACGTGCTGTTGGAGTTGCCCGCGATGTCGGTGGCGGTGGCCGTGATGGGATAGACCGCGGCGACCAGAAGCGGCGAGATGGCGTTGACGGGCAGAGTCCAGGCGCCGTTGCCGTTGTTTGTCGCGACGTAGGTGAAGCCGTTAACCAGAACAGTGACGGAGGCCGACGGATCGTTGATGGTGCCGCCCAGCGCGGGCGCCGTATTGGTGGTGACCAGCGAGTTGATCGTGATGACCGGGGGAACGGTGTCGATGGTGACCAAGACAGGCTGTGAAGCCGGGAACTGCAGGCCGCTGAGGCTCTGCGATGCCGTGAAGGAGTGCTGCCCATCGCCCAGCGTGGCGGTTCCGTTGGTTGTCACGACGACGGTTGTGCCGGCGGCGACGGCGCTGCCGATGGGCTGGCTGTCGGCATAGAGCGTAACGGTGGCGCCGGCGGTGACGCCGGCGACCGAGAACGCAAGAGCCCTGGCCGGCGTGGAATTGTTGAGATTGGTGATATCGTCGGAGTTGGAAGCGCCGCTGTCGCTGGCGGCGGTCAGGACGGGCGCTGACGGCGCCGGCAGAGGCGCGATCACGCTGAAGATGCCGCTGTCGGCCGTGTGGCCGTTGCCGTCATCGACGTGCAGGTGCAGACTCGATTCGACCTGGGGCACGGTGATGTTGCCAGTCCAGACGCCGCTGGAGAAGGCGATGGAATTCGGCGCAACGGAAACCGGGACGAAACTGGGGACATTGACCCTGAGGTCGACCAGCGGCCAGGTGCCGAGGTCGGGGACAGCGGGAAAACCGTCGCCGGTCAGGAACACGCTGGACCCGATGGTCGCGAAAGAGGGATTGGGCGGCGTGACTGTCGTCCAATAGTAGGTCTGCGCGCCGGTGTATGTGGTGACATAGTATGTTGCGCCCGCCGTCAGCGTTACGGGAGCGGCAAGCTGCGTTTCAGTCCAGGTTGCCGGCGTGCCGTTTACGGGCTGACTGGCAAGCAACATTCCCGTGCTCGACCAGATATCGACCTTGGTGCCGAAGTAGCTGCGAACCGCCGTCACCTGCAAACTGGCATTGGGCGTAATCGGATAACCCCAGGTGTAGGAGACCCCACCGGCGCTGTTGGTGGGGGCGGGGCTGTTCAGGAAAGTCTGTGAGGATATGCCCGGGACGTACGCGCTGATCCCGGCTGATCCGCTGAAGCCTGCAACAAATCCGTTGACGTCCCAGGCGGTGATCCTGGCGGCAAACGGAACACCGGCAGCCTCGGTGGAAGGCGGCGTTCCCCAGGTAAATCCCGCGACCGCGCCGCCCTGCACGGCAAACACATTGCTCGTGCCGGTTGCGCCGCCGGCGGTGGTCGCGGTGAGCTGCGCCGCCGAATCCTCGCCGGCGATGGTGACGTTTCCGGTCCAGACTCCGGCGGTGAAGGCGATTGAACTCGGAGTGATCGGCAGTGTGCCACTGAGACCCGCTGCGGACAGCGTTGCCGAGCCCGCGTATACGATGACCGGTTCGTTGGCGATATTGTAGGCGGTGACCGTTGTGGCGAACGCGACATCGGCGGTTTGCGGCCCGGCGATCGGCGCCATCTTGAGATACGCCACGTTGGCGTCGTGGATGAGAACGCCAGAGGTACCACTGATCATTCCGGCCGCCGTCGCCGTCACGTGCGCTGTCCGGTCGCCGTTTTCCAGATTGTCACTCAGGAAAGTCAGGTTAAAGGTCGCGGAGGTCTGGCCGGCGGGAATGGTGACGGTGGACGGCACGGCCAGAGACGAATTGTCGGATGCGAGATTGACGACCAGTGGTGTCGTCAGCGTGCCGCCCAGGGTCACGGTACCAGCGCTGGTGAGCGTCTGGCCTTCCCAGCCGCCGGCCGGCATTGTGACCGTGAGGTTGTTGTCTGCGTCGGCCACGAACACTTTGGCCGTTCCGCTGGTCCAGTTCTCAACCGATGCCGTGACAAGGACATTATTCCCGCCGTCGATCACGTGATTGTCGATCACGGTGGCGGTGAATGTGGCCCAGTATTGTCCGGCCAGAATAACCACGCTGGCCGGAACCGTGAGGCTGGAGGTCAGACTGGACGACAGCGCCACGGTGATGTTCTGAGCCGGCGCCATTGATGAGACGACGGTTCCAGCGAGGGAGGCAGCGCCTTCGACGGTATTGAAGGGAATGCTGAGGCTCAGCACGGCCGTCTGGTTGCTGTGAACGTTGACGGTTGCATTGAGGGTCGCGTAGCCGCTGGCGGTTGCGGTGACGGTGACCGCCTCCGGGCCGTCCAGTTGGTTGGTTTGGATGACTGTCACCGGCACGGCGACGGACGTCTGGCCGGCCTGGACAGTCACGGTGGCCGGGACTGTCAGGCGGGATGGATCGCTGGACGCAAGGCTGACGGTGACAGCGCTGGTGGCGGCGGGGGTGACCGTGTACGTGCCGCTGAGAGTGCCCTGGCCCTCGGTCATATTGGTTGGCAGGGAGAGAAACGCCGATTGAGCGATGACGTTGAAGGTGTTGCTGTCGCCCGTTTGGCCGGTCCCGTCGTCGACGTGCAAATGCACGCCGGTGCCCGTTTGCGCCATGGTGATGCTGCCGGTCCAGACGCCGCTTGCGAAAGTGACGGTGGTGGGACTGACGGGGACTGACGTAAATGCTCCGACATTTCCTCTCAGGTCAACCAGCCAGAAGGCTTCGTCGGTGTGGGTCGGAAAGCCGTCGCCCTGCACCTGATAGGTCTGGCCCAGTGTGGCAAAGGTGGGATTCGACGGGGTGAAGAACTTGTAATACCAGGGTTTCCCCGCCGGCGTATACACGGAAATCCGATACGTCGTGTTTGCCGACAGCGTGATGGGCGAGGCGAGGGGAGTTTCGGTCCAGACGGTCGGCGTGCCGGATACGGCCTGACTGGCAAGCAACGTTCCGGTATTTGTCCAGATGTCGAATTTCGTGCCAAAGTAGCTGCGAAGGGCCGTGACCTGAATGCTGGTATTGGGGGTGAACGAATAGCCGTCGGTCCAGCCCGCGGAACTGGTGCCATAGTAGTCGTAAGCCGGGCTGCCAAGCATGGTCTGGGACGTAGTCGTGCCGATCAATCCACTGACGGTGGCCGATCCGCTGAAATTGGCCACCTGCCCGTTGGCGTCGCGGGCGGTGAGCGTGGTGGTAAATGGAAGACCGGCGACCTCGGGCGAGGCAATTGTGCTCCAGGTAAACCCGACAACGGCCCCGCCCAGGACGGTAAACGCGTTGCTAGTACCTGTTGCAACGCCGCTGGTCGCTGTGATTCGTGCGGCCGGGTCTTCAGCCGCGATGGTAACGCTGCCGGTCCAGACGCCGGCGGCAAAGGTGATTGAAGTCGGTGAAATCGGCAGTGTGCCGCTTTGACCTGAGGCGGACAGCGTGCCCGAGCCGGCGTAGACCGCGATCACTTCATTGGCGATGTTGTAGGCGGTGACCGTTGCGGTGAAGGCGACGTTGGCCGATTCGGAGCCGGTGATGGGAGCAATCGCCAAATAGGACACGTTGCTGTCGTGGATCACCAGAGCGGAACTTCCCGCTGTCATGCCCGTGGCCGTGGCCGTCACATGAGCGGTCCGATCGCCGTTCTGAAGACTGTCGGTGAGAAACGTCAGATTGAAGGCCGCCGAGGTCTGACCGGCCGGAACGGTGACACTGGACGGAACGGTCAGTGATGAGTTGTCCGACGCGAGATTGACGACCAGCGGCGTGGTGAGCGTGCCGCCGAGCGTGACCGTGCCTGCGTTGGTGAGCGTCTGGCCTTCCCAACCGCCGGCCGGCAGGGATACGGCGACGTACGTGTCATTGTCCGCGACGTTGATGGTGGCCGATCCGCTGGTCCAGTTCTCGACCGATGCGGTGACGGTGACATTGTTCCCGCCGTCGATGATGTGGTTGTCGATCACGGTGGCGGTGAAGGTCACCGTGGTCTGACCGGCCAGCAGAGTGACGGTGGCGGGAACCGTCAGGCTGGACGTCAGGCTGGAAGAGAGAGCGACGGTGATGTTGTCTGACGGAGCGGCCGACGAGGTGATCGTTCCAGTGATCGGCGCGGCGCCCTCGATGGTGGTGGCGGGGAGGCTGACGGTCAGCACGGCGGTCTCGTTGTCGTGAACGTGCATGACGGCGCTGGTGGGTGTGTAGCCAGTGGAGGTGGCGGTAATGGTGACAGCCTCCGGGCCGTTGAGCAGATTGTCGTCGATCACCGTGATCGGGACGACGGCCGAGGTTTGCCCGGCCACGATGGTAACGACGGCCGGTACGGTCAGCCGGGTTGGGTCGCTGGAGGTAAGGTCAACCACCAGATTGGAAGTTGGCGCCGGCGCGACGGTGATGGTGCCGTCCAGGGTGCCCTGCCCTTCGGTGATGTTGCCGGGAAGGGAAAGTGACGAGGTCTGCGGGGACACCGTGAACACATTGCTGTCGGCCAGATCGCCATTGCCATCGTCGGCGTGCAGATGCATTCCAGTCGCGGCCTGCGTCACGGTGATATTGCCGGTCCACACACCGCTGACGAACGTGACGGTGGTCGGAGTAATGGAAACCGCACTGGTTCCCAACACGCCACTGAGCGTGGCCGTTCCATTGAAACTGGCGGCCACGCCGCCGGTGGAGTTCTCGGCCGTCAGCGTCGCGGTGAATGGCAATCCCGCGACCTGCGGCGAGGGGATCGTGCTCCATTGAATACTGGCCACCGGGCTGGCGCTGACGAGTTTGGGAATAAGGATGTTGGCCACGGGTGATCCGCGGCCGGTGACCAGATCGTAGCCAACGCCCGCTGCGTAGCCGTTGTTGCCGGTGGTGATATCGTGAATGGCGCTGGCCGGCAGCGCGTAGATTTGCGGCAGGGTCTTGGTGCTTCCATCCAGAGAGCCCGAGCCGGCCAGAGTGCGGCCCTGATCGACCACGGAGACGATGCCCGCCCAGCATGGGGATGCCACACTGGTGCCGCCGACAGCCAGCCACGGCGCGGATGTGCCGTAATCGTAGCTGTCGTAGATCGACACGCCGGTGTTGGGATCAGCATCGAAGGCGACGTCGGGGATCGTGCGCTGGGTCGTGCTCTGCGTGACCACGCCCTTCTGGAAAGCCGGCTGGGTCTCATAGGCGCTAATGCCCCCGCCACTGTCCGACCAGCCGGATTCGCTGAGATAATTCCCCGATGAGTCGATGTTCAGCGTGGTCCCGCCGACCGCGATCACGTTGGGAGAAAACGCCGGATAGCAGCCCGGTTCGCCGCTGTCGCCCGTTGAGGCCAGAAAGGTCACGCCGGCGTGGCCGGACGGCGTCGTGAAGTATTGATCGTCGCTGGTTTCGGTTGCTGACTCCGTCTCGCCGAAGCTCATGGTGACCGCCACAACGCCGGACAGATTGCGCGCGGTATTGGCGGCATCTGCGATCAGATCGGGATCATCGGCGGCGCTGGCCTCGACCAGCACGATGCTGGCCCCCGGCGCCATTGCGTGGGACCATTCCACGTCCAGCGCCTCCTCGATCTCCCAGTCGTTGCCCTTCCCGCTCGGGTCCGTCCCCGGCAGTGTGCTTCCGCCGGTTTCGTTGACTCGCGTGACGCTCGGCGGGTCGGGCAGGCCGAACGCGACGTCGAAATTGTGCAGGTCGGTCGAGATCGTCGGGTAGTCATAAGCATCGACGATCGCGATGGTTTGCCCCGTGCCGTCGCCCGTCACCGAGCCGAACATGACCTGGTTGATCCCGTAGGCCTGACGTACCTGCGACGGCGACAATCCGGTGGGACCGATGGTATCGAATGGCACCAGGGCGCCGCCGGACACGCCGGGGCTGGAATCGAGCAGGGAATAACTCGGCACATACTGGCCGCTGATCGGCGCACGATTGATCTGCAGCGATCCATCGTGCATCGTTGCGGTCATCCCACGCGGCACCGCGCCCAGCAGCGCGGCCTCGCTTTGGACTCCCGCCACCGCTTGGGGCGAAAAGACAGGCAACTCCGCCAGGCTCGCCGTCGCCGCAAGCAACAATCGACGCTCCAGAGGTTCGATGCCGCACGCGCGCCGACCAAGTCGTCCGCTTGATGGAACGGCCGGCCGGAGATTTCGACGCCCTGATTTCTTTGCTGACACGAACATACCCTCGCCGCCAGCGATAATGCCTCGGTCGCACAAACTCGCCCCTGCGGAGCGGCCGGCCACACTGGCAATTCAACTGCAACCAGTGTCCCCACTTGCGCCGGCCGATGCAACAAGAATCCGGGGAATCGGTAGAATAATTGGGTGCGGCGGCGGCCGATGTGCCGGCGGTCATAACGGCAAAGGCCCACACGAGCCCAGGATGGCGCACAAATTCAGCCGTCCAGATCGCGGGTCCTCTCTGCCCAACCGGGGGTTGTCGCCAAGATTCCATTGTCCTTGGGGCGCACCATCATGTAAACTTACGTTCCGGCCCGGAGGATAGATGCCGACTGGCGCATTTCTTTCTTGATACACGCATCTTAACGGCCCGGCGGAGGCATCATCATGCGGCGAATCGCAATCTGCCTGACGATCTTGCTCGTGTTGCAATCGTTCAATACGCCTGCCGGGGCCATGACGCCTCAAGAGCGCCAGAAGTATTGGGATGCGTTCAGCCAGATCGTCCCGGCGGTTCCAACCTTTGACGCATGGATGAAGGCAACGAGCGCCCTGCCGCCGGACTTTGATGCGTTGCCGAAGGTCAACGCATTGCCCGATCCGCTGACGTTTGCCGATGGGAAGCGCAAGGTGGTCACGGCCCAGGATTGGAAGGATCGGCGCGCCGAGATATTGAAGTTGTATGAGGAATATGACATCGGGACGATTCCGCCCAAGCCGGCGCTGGATCAGATCATAACCATCGATCCGGCCCTGGCGGCGGCAGGGCGCGGGTTTGGGCGCGGGCTGGCAACGGGTCCGGCGGGCGCTTTGGCGCGAGGCGCGCCGACGAGCGCACCGGTCGGTTTGGGCGCACGGGGCGGGGGAATCGGAGGCCTGGGAAGCGGAGCGGCGGCGGGATCGATCACGAAGATTGTCGATTTGAAATACGGGCCGGGCGATCAGTTGACCACGCGCGTCACGCTGACCATTCCGCCGGGCAAAGGGCCGTTTCCAGTCCTGATGTGCGGAACTCCCGCCTGCACGGGTCGTGGGTATATCTGCTGCGTGTTTCCCAACAGCGTTGATCCGGCCGGAGCAAATGATCCGACGGTGAATCTGCGGCGGGCGTATCCCGACTATACGTTTGGGTCGATGGGCCAGGTGGCGTTCACGTCCCGAATGGTGGTCGATTATCTCTACACGCTGCCGGAGGTGGACAAGTCGCACATCGCCATCACCGGCTATTCGCGGCTGGGCAAGGCGGCGGTCATTGCGGCGGCGGTCGAGGAGCGGATTACGGCGGTTGTGGCCGGAAGTACCGGCGTGGGCGGCATTTTGCCCTGGCGCCTCGGCAGCGAATATGGGGCCGCGGAAGGTATCGAATCGACGACGCGAGCGTTCCCGACATGGTTTACCACGCAGCTTCGCTTCTTCAGCGGCCGCGAGGACCGCCTGCCGGTGGACGGCAATCTGCTCCAGGCCCTGATTGCTCCCCGATCCATCATCAGCCTTTACGGCCTCAGTGACGAGGTCGGCAATACCTACGGCAATGAGCAGAGTTATTATTCCTCCGAAAAGGTGTTCAGGCTGCTGGGCGTGCCGGATCGCAACAGCATCATCCATCCGCCGGGACATCACGGCGCCAACGATGTGAACGCCACCATGGACTGGCTGGACATCCAGTTCGGGAAATCGACTGCAAAATGGGACAATGAGTTTCTCTACCCGTGGGACTTTGACAAATGGAGCGCGGATAACAAACAGGCCGTCGACCTGGGCACGTTCCCCGCCCACAATGGCAATGACGTTCTGGCAACGGTCGCATCAACGGCAGACTGGGAAAAGAAGGCTGACAACGTACGTCAATCCGTCCAGTGGATGCTCGGCACACCCGAGGGCGGCAAGGGCGGGTCCGATCCCGCGCAGCGCGGCCGTGAAGATGTGGTTGACTGGGCCATCTCCCGCGCCACCGCGTTCGGTTGGCTTGAGCCGGAAAAGAGCGCCACCGAATATCGCAGCATCACCTTCGGCAAGGGGACTCGCGGCGAGTTGTATTACCCCAAGGGGACCAAACCGGACGCCAAGTTGCCCGCCGTCATCTGGCTGCACGGGTTCAGTTATCCCATGGGATATATGTGGGTTTACCGCGCCAAACCTGATCTGCATCCTATCCTGGCGCTGGTTCGCGCCGGCTACGCGGTCTTCGCCTTCGATCAGACCGGCCACGGGAGCCGGACCGATGAGTTCGCGACGTTCTTTGATCGCTTCCCACATTGGTCGCGCATGGGCCGGATGGTCGCCGACACGCGCGCGGCGATCGACACCCTGCAAAAGGAGCCAATGGTCGATGGAACTCGCGTCTACCTGTATGGCTATTCAATGGGCGGCATGGTGGCGCTGCACACCGCCGTGCTGGACAACCGGGTGAATGGCGTCGTGTCGATCTGCGGATTTACTCCGATGCGAACCGACACCGCCGACCGCGGCACCGGAGGAATCGCCCGTTATAGCGTGACGCTGCCGCTGCTGCCGCGCCTGGGATTCTTCATCGGCAATGAATCGAAACTGCCGTACGATTACAACGAGCTGATGGCGACCGTCGCGCCGCGTCCGGTGTATGTGGTGCAGCCACAGTTGGACCGGGATGCCACCCCCGCCGATGTACACACGGCCGTCGATCAGGCCAGGAAAATCTTCGGCCTCTACAACGCACCAGACAAGATCGTTCTTGATGAGCCGTTTGACTACAACCGGCTGCCGGAGGCGACGCAGGACCGGGCGATCAAGTGGATGACGGAGAACATGAAGTAGCGCAAGATGCCCCGGCGAAGTAAGTTTCGGACGGGCGCTCCCCTGTCGCCCGCGTGCCGTATTTGGGTCGGCGTCGGCGCTTTCAGCACGTCCGATGGCCGTCGATGTTGGCAAAATCGACCTCGTACTTTGTGCCGTCGCGCAGCGTGATGATGGCCCCCAATGGGGAACCGGAAGGCATCATCTCGCGGATTTCGACGTCCTTGATGGGAGACAGTTCTTCCTCCGTCCATTCCCCGTCGTCCGTCTTGTGGAGCATGACAGCGATCATCAGTTCCATCGCCGGGTTCTTGGCTGTCCGCTTTCTATGCGCATAGATAACGGTGCTTTCGTCGGCCTCGGCGTTGCGCCCCACGTGGACCACGCTTTTCACGCCGTCCCAGCCGTGACAGGCGATTAGAGCCACCTTCCTGCCCTGGATCGATGCGGTGATGATTTTGCACCTCTCATCGCCGAACTGCTGGATATTTGCTTTGGCGCCGCCGACGTGAGGCAGCCCAAAATGGCCCAGGGTCAGTTCGTGCTCGAACGCCATGCGCGAGCGGTCAACGCGAATCACCCCACCGGGAATCGTGATGTCAGCCAGGTCGATGATGTATCCAATGCCGTTGTTCGGCGGCTTGCGCATGATGGCCTGCCGGTAGAGCACTCCGCCGCGTACGCCGTTGTACAGCATGCTCTGTGAGGTGGTGAAACCGGCGTTCCGCTCCGCATCGTTCTGGACGGCCAGCCCCGTGAGATAGAAGTTGATGTCATCCCCCCGCACGTCCCGCGGGTCGAGGCTGCGAAAACTGTATTCCATCGCGGTTCCGCCGCCGGGATTGTGGTCTTCCCACGGGAAATGTGTGTTATACGCCAGCTTTGAATAGTTGTGGTCGTCGTAATACACCTTGCCCGGAACGATTTCCGAAGTTCCCGTCTTGCCGTGATTGACCAGGGCAAGGCCCGGCGCTTCCAGCATCACCCTTTCCGAGCGGCCGTCCAACGTCTCCCAGAAGCCCTCGTTCTCCCGCGCCGTCCAGAACGGCGAATCGTCCGGCAGCGCCAGGCACACAAACGGCAGAAACATGAGCAGCGGGCTGGCCGGACAGCTATAGCTCTGCAATACGTATTCCCTGTGCCCGTAAAACCCGAGGCTCGGCACATCGTTTTCGTAAAAGTCCTCCCGCGTCACAAACTGCAGGAGCGACCCCGAACAGAGTCTCCGCGCCCAGCCCGGGTCCAGCGGCGGCTTCTGCTTGAGCATGAACGAAATCGGGAACCCCCCGGACACCCACGTGCGGTAACAGATGCTGCGGGCCCACATGTTCACGAAGCCGTCCCGGCCGAAAAAACGGCCGTAGGTCTTCATCATCTCCTGCGCCGATATCTCGATGGCGGCTGCAATTTCCGGATAGTGTTCGTCGCCGAAGGCCCGGTTCCAAATCGTCCCGTAGACCACAAACAGGCTGATCGTATAGTAGTTGTACGTCTGCTCCAGGTACCAGCCTTGTCCTGAATGATACGATGTGACCCACAAGAGATGGCTCTTGAGCAGATCGTCATCGATGGCATACCCGTGCTTTTTGAGGAACGACAGCGCGACGATGTTGAAGATCCGCCAGTTATTCTGTGTGGTCCGATGATGGGCCCACGCCGAAATGGTCGGCGCCATCTCATCCTTCTGTTGCCTGGTAAAGTGCGGCCAGACTACGTCAGGCAACAGCAGAAGCGTCTTGAAAAGCCCGCCGAACTCGCAGGTGAACTGGTACGTGGAATCCGGCAATTCCCCGGGCAGGGGCAGGGAATTGCGATGCCCGGGCGTGAACGCGTTGCACAACTGCCGGCAGTAGTAATCCCGCAGCTTGATGCCGTTGATGGCTGCCTCCGGGTCCACATGCATCAGCGGGCCCGCCAGCGTCATGCTCCGCTCCAGCGCTTCAAACTCAAAGGATCGCCACCGCCACGGCGGCGCATCCGGCTGGGGATACGATTTGCCCGGCACCCGCGGAAAACATATCGGCGTATCAATCGTCGGCACATGCTTGAACGCCCTGGCGAGCAGATATCTCGCCAGATCCACGTAATGTCTCTTGACCATCCCTGTATGTGGGCTCAAGTCAAAGTCCGGCGCTGAAGCCGCGTAGGCGTTCTTCATGAGTGCCCCTTTCCTTGCGATCGGATTTTCAGCACAACGCAGAACAGGTTGGCGGCAACCCAACAGAGTTTCGCGCCAGTGCGTTGTTGTGCCGCCTTGAGAATCTCAGTCGCAGCTCCATGCGCGATAGACGACGCTGCGGTCCCAGCCTGCCTTACAGCCGCCAGACCAGGAAGCAATTCCGGCCGGACTCAACGCGGTCCCGGCCCATCGCCCGTCGGCTCGATCACGTCACCCGGATTTGCCCCGGGCACCGTGCTCACCGTCGGCATCGCCGGCGCCTTGTATCCCGCCGGGCGCGTCGACGGCCACAGCGCATTCGCCTGCTCCGGCGTCAACGTGATCTTGGGGGCAAACTTGTCGCCGGCCGCATAATCCATCAGCGACTGCCGCAACTGCCGCGCCACCGAGCTTTGCGCATTCGGCTGCAGGTTGATCGCACTCACCAGCAGCTTCCCCTTGCCGACGTTGCACTCAAACACAACGCCCAGCTTGTATCCGCGGTTCCAGTCGTCGATCGCCTGCACCGTCGGGATCAACTGGTACGGCACGCTTTCCAGGTTGATCGCCCGCACGTTGCCGATGATGTCCGTCCACTGCCAGTCGCAAAAGCCCTCGGTCGGAAATTCCGCCAGCGCCGGACTCTTGGCGTCCACCAGCAACCCCAGAAAGCCAACGGCCGACAGGCCCCCGGCGCCGGTGTTGTTCATCACGCGATTCCAGAAAATCGGCCGCGTGGCCAACGGCGGACATGTGGCATCCAGCATCGCTGCCGGCGGCGTGAAGAAGACCTTGCCGCCCTCGGCCAGTTTGGCCTGCGCCGCATTCCAGTCGGTCGTCACCAGCACGTCGCCGGCCGCCGTTAACGGCAATTGGGCGGGATAAAGCCAGAAGTTCCAGTCGTTCTCAATGACCTTCTGCGACGGCGTCGCGGCCGTCACGCCGACCACCAGCCGGTATTCAGCAGGTGCGGCCAGCTTCGTGAGATCCGCCGTCACCTGGCCCAGGGGAATCGACTTGCCGATCGGCAGGTCGCGCATCGCCAATTTGCCTTGCGCCTGCACGTTGCCGGAAAGATCCACGATCTTCCAGTACGGCAACGCTCCGGCAATCGGCCCCTCGGAATAGTTGGCCAGTTCCACCGGAATCGCAAACGGATCGGTCGTCCGATAGACGTAATTCCGCATCCGCGCCAGCGGCACGACCGGGGCGCAGAACCGGTGGAATTCCTCGCCCGTCACAAACCCCTTGGATTCCCAGAACGTATCGAGCATCCCAACCAGCGCGCCGCCCTGTCCCAGGTAGTCATGCAGGTCCAGCAGCACCAGCCCGGACATGCCCGGCGTGCGGAGGTTGGCCTCAATCTCCTGCTTGTAGCAGGCCAGCGAGAACTTCCCGGAAGCCCACGCCAACTGCTTGTTCTGAATCAGCACGCCATGCTCGGCGGCGAAGTCGCGCCAGATTTCATAGTTCCCCGGCTGCAGATAGCCCGTGAACTTCTTTATCACGTCAAAATCGGGATAGACGCACCATTGGCCGACCTCGTGTCCCAGCACCGGCACGTTCCCCGGGATATTGCCATAGTCATTGCCGAACCATCCGCCGGGACCGCGCGAGACGGAGGTCGTGTAGCTGTACGCCGGGCTTTGCCCGGTGCGGCCGGTGCCCCCACAGTACAGTCGGCGCGGATCGCGTTCCACCCACTTTGTGGCCCACGGCGGGAGCAGTCCCGCGTAGTTACCGGCCGGCTCATTGCTGGGGGAGAGCATGATGTACGAGGGGTGATTGCCATAGGCCCGCTCCATGCGGGCGGTTTCGGTGTCGAGCATCTGGACCATCGCGGGCGTGAAGCTGTTCCACATGCCCGCCTCGGGCTGAATGTAGAACCCCAATTCGTCCGCCGCCTCAAACGCCGCATCAGGCGGACACCACGAGTGAAATCGGAATCCGTTAAGCCCGTAATCCTTGCAGGTTTGGATGATCTTCTTCCACGAGGCCACATCCATCGCCGGATACCCGGTGAGCGGAAAGTCGCCGCCGGAATGCGTGAACCGCAGATTGATTTCCTTGCCGTTGAAAAGCAGTTGTTTGCCGCTGTGGGAGATTTCGCGCAGGCCAAACGAAACTTCGCGCGAATCGGTGGCGCCATCGCCCTTCAGCACCACCGTCAGATGTTGCAGCACCGGATGAAACTCATCCCACGTTTGGGCATTGGGCAGCGGCACCTCAATCTGCACATCGGCGCCGTTCTCAGTCCAGTTGGCCGCAGCGCTGACACCGCCGGCCGAAACGGTGCCCGAGCCCGCCTTCCCGGAAATGTTGCCCAGGTGAACCTTGATCGTGGCGGACTTCTTTTCCACGCTGGGGAAGACCTGCACATCATCGATGTACACCGGCGAAGATGCCGCCAGTTCGATCCTCCCCGCGATTCCATTCCACGCCCCGCCCAGCGCATCGGAAACGCCGTGGCCGTCCGGCCGGTAGCCCGGCACGACCGTCATGCGGTTGTCGACTCGGATAGAGAGGGTGTGTTTCCCCGGCGTCAGCGTACCGGCTTCAAATTCATGTGGCGCGACTATGCTGTTTTGGGTGCCGATCTGCTTGTCATCGATCCATGCGGTGGTGCCCCAGTGGGCGCGTTCGAGGGTGAGGTGCAGATGCTGATTCGCCCAGCCCGCGGGGATGTCGATATCGCGCTGATACCATGCCACTCCCAGATAATGCTTGGGTGGCTGCGACAAGTAAGGCATCTTCACATTGCCGGGCTTGGTGTACGGCGCATACTGGGGCAGGTTGAACCACTTCATGTCCCGCGGCAACGCCGCCACCCAGGGCGTGTCCACCGAAATATCATCGCCATACCCCTGGGCCTGCAGAATCCCCGGCAGTTTGATCTTGTCCGCCAGCGCCGTGGAAAACCATGAATTCTTCACGCCCGCATCGTCGCGGTCCATGGCAAAACGCCAGTCACCTGCGAGGTTGATCGGAGTCGCCTGGGCAAAGGCGGACGAAGCCAGAGCCGCAAGGAAGAGCAACGGAAGGCAGTTGCGAGTCATGGTAATCCTCATGGAACGAACGTCTCGTGGATCAACGCGCCGCATTGACGAAGATCGCTTGAATGAAACTCGTTTTTGAATTCAAAGCCACCAAGCTTCATGAACCGGGTTTCTGGTCGTCATCTCAATCGCCGTCGCGCGATTATATGGAATGTCGCCAGGAAAAGGTACGCAAATGACACATCGGGCGCCACGCCACCAGGAGGCCCGGAACCGTGCGCCGCCCCCCACCGGCGACCCAAGTGCCGCCGGGCGCCAGGAGGTGATGCAACCGCGGCCAAAATTTCTCCCGAACGATTTTTTTCGGGGGTTTGAGGCATTCGGGCGTGTGGCTCGCAAAATGACCGGAAGGTTTCGGCGCAGGTCTTTTTCGACAGATTTGCGAGGCGTCTACCGCGTTCGAGCCGGGCGTGGCGAGGGCTCTTTCGCCCGGAGGGCGATTTCGTGCGAGTCCTTCGAATCGACAATCGCAGCGACGCAAGCCGGAACTGCCCGGCGCGGGTGATGGCGGCAAACTCGCTGCTCGCCGCGCAATCCTTGCGATTCGTGCCCTTGCACCTGACAATACGCCAGCGATGCGGATGATCAGAACCCCAGGTGGAATTGGTTTCCGCCGCGGGACGTGGACCTTTCTTTTGGAGACGGCCGTGAAATCACTGCCTTATTGCTTCGCCCTTCTCATTGCCTGGCTGCTTGCACCAATCGCCGGGGTGTGCCACGGTGCCGTTGGCGATGCCTCCATCACCATCAACGGCCAGAGCGCCAAAGTCGGCGACTACAAGCCGGCCGACATTGACGCACTGGTGATCTCCAGCGGAAACGTCCAGATCACTTTCGCCAAAGACCCGTCGCGGGCGAACCTGCCGAACCCGCGCGGGGGCGGGGGCGGGGCTGGTCGCGATCCGGCCAAGGATTTTTCGGCCACATCGGTCATCGTGAACGGCAGGGAAATCGGCCACAACATTCACGGCGTGGAACCGCGCGACGTGAACGCACGCCGCAGCTTCTATCTCGACTCCTACACGGGCACGGACCTCCTGTGCGACACCGTCAAAGTCGTCAAGAACACCCCCGAAATGGCCCATTTTGCCGTCTGCAATGCCCCGACCGCCAACCCGCACCTCGAGCACCACTTTGTCGTGCTCAAGGGTGAAAACGGCATTCATCCGTACGTGATCATCAGCGGAAATCAGAACGGCGAAATGCGAACCATGTACAAGTTCGACATGAGCATCGTCGACCATGCCTGGACCAACGAACGCACCGGCATACAAACCAGTTACGAGGACCTCCAGAAGATCTCCGCCAGCGGCAATCTCGGCGATGAAACCTGGCGACACCCGGACGGCTCGCCCTTTCCCGACGGCACCACCGTTTACACCAAGTACAATTATGTCTCGTTCCTCTACCAGACCCCCATGTGGGGCCATTATGGACATGGCGTCGGTGCCTGGTTCATTCCCACAAGCCCTGAGTCTTATGCCAGCGGGCCGCTTCGACAGGACCTCGATGTTCACCAGGATGCCCTCATCCTCAATTACCTCGGCGGCGGCCACCTCGGCAGCGGCGGCACGGCGGCGGGTACGGGCGGAAAGCCGAAGATTCATGGCCCCTGGTACCTGTATTTCAATACGGCCGATACCAGCGATGCGCTGATCGCCGATGCCCTGAAAACATCCGCCGCGGAAAAGGCGAAATGGCCCTATATGTGGGTCGATGAACCGACCTATCCCCTCAATCGCTCGACCGTCACGGGACAGATCAAAATATCCCATGACCGCCCGGCGGCCAACGCGTGGGTCACGCTCGGCGGTGCCGGCGGTGGCGCAGGCGCAGGCGGACGCGGTGGCCGTGGCGGCGGTCGTGGCGGGGCCGGTGCCAGCGAAGCCGATCGCGCCAGCAGCCTGCTCGGCCAGGCCGGCGATTACATCTTCTTCGTTCACGCCGACGATAAGGGCCACTTCTCATTTCCGGGGGTTCGTCCCGGCACCTACACCCTTTATGTGTGGCAGGATCAGGGTCCCATCTGCCAGTCGCTGGCCGTCGACAACATCACTATCAAGGGCGACAAAACCCAGGACCTGGGCGATATCCCGTGGGATCCCCCCTATCATCCGAACCTCCTGTTCCAAATCGGCAAGCCAGACCGCATGGCCGGCGAATATAAGCTCGGCAACGGTCCGCGCGCCTATGACCTTCTCGGGCAGGTCCCCAAAACCGTCAATTTCACCATCGGTACCAGCAAGGAAGACCAAGACTGGTATTTCGCGCAAAACGGCGGCACTTGGACGGTCCACTTCGACGTGAAGACACCCCCAACCGGCAACTGCTATCTGACCGTCCCCTTTGCCGGTGGAGGCGGCAGCGTCGCACTGGCTGTCAACGGCAAGGCGATTGGCAACCTCACCAAGAGTGACGACCAAACCCTCCGCAGACAGGCCAACCGGGCCGGCGTTTATATGCGCCCGCCCCCAGTTACCTTCCCCGCCAGCGATCTGCAGGCCGGCGCCAACACCCTCACGCTCCAGGGAAGTGGAATTATGTACGACACGGTGGTGCTGGAAGCAGATTGAGCCAGTGCAATGAGCTGGTGGTTCGCTCCATCTGGATCTGCGGGCGTAGCCGCCGGAAGTTCGATTTTCGCATTGGCCGTTTGGAAGTGCCAGTCGATCTTCTTACTTCGGTTGTTCCGGTCCGCATTCCGGCTCGGCGAATCGCGATAACGGCGTCGTCACATCCCTGCCGATTTCGGGGTCTTGGCGGATATGACTTTGATCACCTGATAGGACGCCGGCGTGTCGCCGATATTCTTGAATGTCCGCTTGTCATTGGGGGCGCAATAGAAGAAGGAATCCTCCTTCAGCCGGCAGGTGACGCCGTTGACGGTGGCCGCAAGCTGGCCGGTTTTGAGGATAAAGAGTTCGTCGCCGGCATCGACCATGTCTGACTTGGTGCTTTGGCCGGCCTTGAGCGTGGTGATATGGCATTCCAGCGTTTGAAAAGTCAGCGTCGGAGAATTCACGACGCTTACCGTCGAGCCGGTGGGTGTCGGCGTTGCGGGAAGCGAGTTGCAATCGATGACCGACGAGGGCAGTTTGCCGGCGACGGCCTGTTCGGCGGCTGGCTTGTCGGGGACGGTGTGAACCAGGTCCGTGTAGAAGTTGATGACGTAGTAGGTGGCGTTCGTGTCGCCGACATTCTGCAGGTTGTGGGGATCGTTGGATGCGTAGAAGATCAGGCAGCCGGGGCCGGCGCGCTGCTTCTTGCCGTTGATCGAGACCTCGACCTGGCCCTCCTTGACGAGGATCATCTCCTCCCAGGGGTGGTGATGGACGGGGTGCGAGAACATCTGCGGCCGCAGGGTCGTGATGTGCATTTCGAATTTCTCGAGAGTGGGCGTGGGATTGTCCCACACCGCGCGGGACTGGCCGATCACGGTGGCGCGGACGGTGAGCGAATCCCACTGGACAAACGTCGTATGCAGGATGGCGGAGTCGCCTGGCGGCGAATACTTGATTGCGATCGCTTCCTGCGTGGTCGGCAACGTCTGACCGAAGGCCGTCGCGGCCGCTCCGGTGAGAATCAGGACCATTATCCGGCACATCGTGACGCTTCGGATGGATTTGATGGGGATCATTTGAGTTCCCTCTTTAGAATCGGTTCAAAGCCTCGGCCGCCGTCGCTTCGCATGGCCGTCGCCTGGAAGTCTGGTGACAGCGCGTGCATGATAGCGACGGATGCCACATACGCGATACCCGCGCAGAAGAATGGGCCGTTGTAGTTGTGCGTGTAATCCACCCATCGGCCGGTGAATTCCTGGAAGAGGGCAGCGCCCATGTAGCCGCAGAATCCGCCAAGGCCGGAAACGGAGGCGACCAGGTTCTTGGGGAAGAGGTCGCTGACGACGGTATAGAGATTGCTGCTGTAACCCTGGTGGCCCGCGACGGCGATGCCGACGATCAGCGCGGCGGTCCACACGTGATAACAATGCGGCGCGAAGATGATCGGCACCGTGCAGGCCCCGCAAACGAGCATCGCCGTCTTGCGGGCAACATTGACGCTGGCCCCTCGCCGGATCATCACCGATGAGAGCATTCCGCCGGCGACGGCGCCGATGTTGGCCATCAGGTAGATCAATACGAGCGGCCAGCCAATGTTCTTAAGGTCCATGTTATATGGCGCCGAAAGAAAAAAGAGCGGAATCCACGTGACAAAGAACCACCAGATGCCGTCGGTGAACATCTTCCCGGCCATAAAGACCCAGGTCTGCCGGTATTGGATGACGTTGATCCAGGGAAGTTTCGTGGAAGGCTGCGGAGGATCGCTGAGGATCAGCGCCAATTCTTGGCGCGAGACGCGCGGATGTTCCTCCGGTCGCTTGTAAATCGGCAGCCACACCGCCAGCAGAATCAAGCCCATGGCGCCGGTCCAGAAGAAGGCGGACGGCCAGCCGAAACGCAGTGTCAGGAACGGCACGACCAGCGGCGTGATGATGGCCGCCATGTTGCAACCCGCGTTGACCCAGCCGAAGGCATAAGAGCGCTGTCGTTGCGGAAACCATTCAGCGCAGATTTTCGCGGCCGCGGGATAGGCGGGCGATTCGGAAATGCCCAGGCAGGCGCGAAAGATGGCAAAGCTGAGAAATCCGCGCGAGAGCCCTGTGAGCATCGCGCAGATGCTCCACAAAAACAGCGAAAGTGCGTACCCGGCGCGGGTTCCGATCCGATCGAGCATGGCCCCCGAAAAGACCTGCCCACAAGCGTAGGCGATGGCAAATGCGGCCCCGATGGTGCCGTATTGCGCCGGGGTGATCCCGTAGTTCTGCTGGATCGTCCTGGCAACCAGCGCGATGACAAGCCGGTCGACGTAGTTGATCGTGGTGCCCAAGAAGATGAGAGTCAGGATCACCCAGCGGAAACCGCCGACTGACCGCGACTCGCCGCGAATGGTCAAATCCAAATCAGCCACTCGACTCCAGCCAGGTACGCGCCGTCATTCTACCGTGTTCTTCAAGATTCCAATCGAATCGATGCCGATTGTGATTTCATCGCCGCTCTTGAGCGTAAACGCGTCGTCCGGCACCACGCCAGTGCCCGTCAGCAGAAGACAGCCGCTGGGAAAGCTCGTCTCGCGATAGAGATACCCGGCCAGGGATTCCAACGACCGCTTCATGCGCGAAATCTCAGTAGCGCCGGCAAAAATATCCCGGCCGTCGCGAACGATCGTGATCCGAATCTGTGTCGCCGGCGCAAGGGGCGTCTCGCTGAGCAGGATGCCCGGCCCCAGCGAACAGGCCCCGTCGTACACCTTCGCCTGCGGCAAATAGAGCGGGTTGGCCGCCTCGATGTCGCGGGAACTCATGTCGTTGCCGATGGTGTAACCGGTGATTCTCCCGTTGGCGGAGATCAAGATCGCAAGTTCGGGCTCCGGCACATTCCACTGCGAATCGCGGCGGATGCGGACTTTTCCGCCCGGCCCGATGACCCTGTGACCCGCCGATTTGAAGAACAATTCCGGACGCTCGGCGATGTAAACACGATCGTAAAAATCGCCGCCGCCGGCCGATCGGGATTCTTCGATGCGGGCTTGACGGCTGCGCAAATAGGTGACGCCGGCCGCCCAGACTTCCTGGTTTTGAATCGGCGCCAGCACATCGCGCGGCGCATCGGTCGCAGCGAATTTCCCGCAATCGATCGACGCGTTGAGAAACGCCATCGCGTCGTCGCGGGACGCCAGCGAATCCCACGAAGTTGCGCCGGCGGAATAGAATCGGCCATCGCGCTCAACCACGGCGCCACTATGCGTGCGAAAGAGCTTCATGGCCTGCCCGCCAATCGCTCGCATATGGATTTGGTGTCAAAGACGCAGCCGCCCCACGTGCCGCCGCCGACATCTTGCAGCGCCGCCCACAGTCGAGTGTCGTCGGGCAGCGCCGGATGCGCGGCCAGATCCGCTCGCGGCGGGCGCGTTTCGAGCAGTCGCGCCGCATCGTCCGGCGTGAGTTGTTTGCCGTTGGCGCCGACGAGGTCAACGGTACCCGTCAGGTTCTTCAGGTCAATCACGATGCCAATGGAATCGCCGTCCATGATCTTCCCGACCGGCCCGCCGGCCAGCGCTTCGGGTCCGACGTGGCCGATGCACGCCCCGGTCGACACGCCCGAAAACCGCGCATCGGTGATGCACGCCACGCGCTTGCCCCAGGGCAGATGCCGCAGCGCGCTGGTCAGCTCGTAGATTTCCTCCATGCCCGAACCGAGCGGTCCGCAGCAGATCAGCACGATAACGTCGCCCGGCTTGATGTCACCGTTCTTCACCGCAGCAATCGCCGCCGTCTCGCGCGTGAAGACTCGCGCCGGACCGATGGTCCGATAGACTCCGTCCTTATCCACGACGGTCGGATCGATCGCCGTGCTCTTGATGACCGAGCCGTGGGGTGCGAGATTGCCTTTGGGAAAAGTTAGCGTGCTCCGCAGCCCTTTGGCCTGCGCGACATCGGGCGACATGATGACCGTCTGGGGATCGATCCCCTCGGCTTCAAGAACCGCGCGCGTCCGGCGCCGGCGCTCGCTCCTGGCCCAGGCATCGAGCAGTGTTCCCCACGTTTCACCGGCGGCGGTCAGACAATTCTCGTCGATCAGACTCAGCTCGCGCAGATGCAGCATCACTTCCGGCACGCCGCCGGCGAGAAACACGCGGATCGTCGGATGACCGATCGGCCCGTTCGGCAGCACGTCGACAAGTCGCGGCGTTTTCCGATTGATGGCGATCCAGTCCTCGGCCACGGGCCGAGCCAGGCCGGCCGCATGGGCGATCGCCGGAATGTGCAGCAGCAGATTTGTCGAGCCGCCGAACGCGGCGTGGACCACCATCGCGTTGCGGATCGCGCTGTCGGTGAGAATGTCAGAACATTTGATGCCGCGAGCCTCAAACTGAACCAGCGCCTGAGCGGAGCGCACCGCCATATCGAGCCAGATCGGATGCCCCGACGGCGCCAAGGCCGAGTGAATCAGGCTCAAGCCCAGTGCTTCGCCGACGACTTGCGATGTGGCGGCCGTTCCGAGGAACTGGCATCCCCCGCCGGCCGTCGCGCAGGTGCGGCACCCCGATTCGGCGGCTTCGTCGAGAGTCACCAGCCCATGCACGTAGCGGGCGCCAATGGATTGGAATTTCCCCGCATCCTCGCCCTCCGTCGGCGGCAGCGTGACGCCCCCCGGCACCAGAACCGACGCAAGATCACGCATCGCCGCCAGCGCCATCATCATAGCCGGCAAACCCTTGTCACAGGTCGCGATGCCCATGACCGCACGGCGGCGCGGCAGCGATCGGATCAGCCTCCGCAGCACGATCGCCGCGTCGTTCCGGTAGGCCAGGCTGTCCATCATTCCCGGCGTGCCCTGCGTGCGGCCGTCACACGGGTCCGTGCACGCCCCGGCAAAAGGCACGACGTTATGCCGCTTGAATTCCTCCGCGGCGGCCCGGACCAGCAAACCCACTTCCCAGTGCCCCGTGTGATAGCCCAGGGCGATCGGCTTGCCATCGTCGCCACGCAGTCCGCCGGAGGTGCTCAGAATCAGGAATTGCTTACCGGCCGTCTGCGCCGGCTCCCATCCCATCCCGGCGTTTTGCGACAGGCCGAAGAGATCGCCACTGGCCCAGTTGCGAAGCATTTCGTCCGTGAGCGGGAGTTTGTCGCCCGTCGCGGCCCCCGGCCCAGGCGCGTGCGTCGGAATGTTGTAAAGATCCGGGCGGGCCGATTCCAATAAGTCATCCGCAAGCGAATGATCAGCCTTTGACATGCGGGAAGTATAGCGGCACAAGTCTGGCGATGCGCGATGGCGCGACCTGCTGCGGCCAGAGCAAGTCGAAGAAGAAGGTCACAATGGCGACCGAGGGCGGCCCGGACTTCAAGGGATGCCGTTCGCTGCGCACGACCTTTGCAAGACTCACACCGCGGGGATTTTCCGAGGAACGCAAGCTCATCATGGGACACACCGGCGACATCACGCTCGACCAATACGTCGAGAAATACGGAATCAATCCCCTGCGCCGACTCATGGATGAAGTCTGGCTGCGGGCGTTCACCGCGGCCTGGCCGAGGGGTTCGGAAAGACGGGAGGCCGAAATTGCTGCCGCCGAAAGCATATGAATTGGGTAGGCGCGTGTTCCCGAGGAATCTCGTAACCATTACGCAAGACAAGGCACACTGCCGCTTGACGATTCCTTCAGCCGATTGAAAGATACCTGTTGTGCGCAAAGCCGACACTCGCTGATTGTTGCCAGGTCGAACTACCTCTATGGGCATCACACTATCCATTTCCCCGCATTGGCGGCTGTTTGTCGAGACAGCGGTGGAATCGGAAGGTCGTATCGATGATGCGACGGCCGAGCGCATTGAACGGGCGTTTGCCGAGGGTCAGGCGCAGGGGTTACTTCACCTGGGGACACGGCAATTGCAGTCGATCCTGTCGGCGGATTTCTCCTTTGGCCGCGACTTCGCCTGCCGTTACCTGACGCGCCTGTGCCATACACCGGATATCGCCGGCGCGTCGGAACTGCCGCCGATTCCGGTACCCGCCGCCGAAGAATTGGCAGAGTGGTCCGCGATGGCGCCGCCGATGCGCGGGCTGGAATATCTCAATCCGGATTGTCTGGCGGCGTGGTGGTCGGACCTGGACGAACTGGTCCTGCGACTGGTAAAGACCTCCGGCAAGGGGGTGCGGGAATATCTGCGAGAACTCAATCCGCTCTGGCGCACGGTCGGCCGTGTGACCTTTCACCTGGCGGAGAACAAGCGCGACTCGGAATATCCGTTTGCCTTCCTGGCGACCTACGCCACGAAATTGTCCGCCCAGGGCCGGGTGCAGCATTTGCCGCTGGGCCGGGCGCTGGAAGAATACGCCGGCGCCAGGAACCGCTCGGCACTGTTGGCACTGCTGCAACCGATCCAACAGGCCGGCGAGCGCTGCGCCTGGGTCAAGGAACTGGCCGATGCCGGCGATGTCTATCAGCCGCTGGCCTGGACGCCGAAAGAGGCGCATCGCTTTCTGCAAGACATTCCGCAACTTGAACAAGGCGGCCTGATCGTGCATGTGCCGGACTGGTGGAAAGCCACTCGACCGCCCCGGCCGGTGGTCAATGTCACCGTCGGCGATCGCGCCAAATCCAAGTTGGGTGTCGATGCGATGCTCGCTTTTTCCGTCAATGTTGCGCTCGACGGCCAGCCGCTGGGCGAGGAGGAATTGCAGTCGATCCTCCAATCATCTGGTGGGCTGGTTTCGCTTCGGGGCAAATGGGTGGAAGTGGATCGCGACAAGCTGGCCGAGGCGCTGAAGCATTGGAAACAGGTCGAGCGCGACGCCCGCGGCGGTGGGATTTCGTTCTTCCAGGGGATGCGCCTTCTAGCTGGGGCGCAGATCGAAACTGATCCGGCAGCAGCGCAGCCGGATGCGACACGAGAATGGGTCGGTATTTCGGCGGGGAAAGACCTTGAAGAAATCCTGCGCCAACTGCGGGAGCCAGAGGTCGTGCGCGACGCTGCGCCGTCAAATCTGCATGGGCAGCTTCGGCCGTATCAGCAGAGCGGCGTACACTGGCTGCGGTTCCTGGTCCGGCTGGGTCTGGGCGCGTGTCTTGCCGACGACATGGGACTGGGCAAGACCATTCAGGTCATCGCGTTGCTCCTGCACTTGAAGTCTGATCCGGATACCGCCACGCCCCCCGCCGTGAGTGCCGTCGAACGGCCCAGCCTGCTGGTCGTGCCGGCCTCGCTCATCGCCAACTGGAAATCCGAACTATCCCGTTTCGGACCCTCGCTGTCTGTCGCCATCGCCCATCCATCCGAGATGAATGGCGATGCCAACGATGCCGGGGCCGTCGCCAACCGCGATTTGGTCATCACGACCTACTCGATGCTCGGCCGGCTTGAGTGGCTTCGCCAGTGCGATTGGCGCCTGGTCATCCTCGACGAGGCGCAGGCGATCAAGAATTCCGGTACGCGCCAGACCCGCACGGTAAAGGAACTCCGCGCCGCCGGCCGCATCGCCCTCACCGGCACGCCCGTGGAGAACAGGCTCTCCGATCTCTGGTCGCTCTTCGATTTCCTGAATCCCGGCCTGCTCGGCGGCGCCAAGGCCTTTGGCCGTTTCGCCAAGCAACTGGAGGCCGGCGGGCCTAATCCGTACGGGCCGCTTCGGACACTCGTGCGCCCCTACATTCTGCGGCGGCTCAAGACCGACAAGCGCATCATCACCGACTTGCCGGAAAAGACCGAAGTCAACGCCTTCTGCGGACTGAGCAAACGGCAGGCGGCGCTGTACGAGCAATCCGTGCGCGATTTGACCGACGCGATCGCAAACGCCGAGGGTATCCAGCGACGCGGGATTGTCCTGGCCTTTCTCATGCGGCTCAAGCAAATCTGCAATCACCCATCACAAATGACCGGCGACGGCGGCTATGAACCGCAACACAGCGGCAAGTTCCAGCGGCTGGCCGAAATCTGTCAGGAATTGTCCCTGCGACAGGAAAAGGCCCTGATCTTCACCCAGTTCCGCGAGATCACCGCCCCGCTGGCGGATTTTCTCGCCGGCATCTACTCCCGGCCGGGGCTGGTATTGCACGGCCAGACTCCCGTCGGCAAACGCCGCGAACTGGTCGATGCGTTTCAACGCGACGACGGTCCGCCGTTTTTCATTCTGTCGCTCAAAGCCGGCGGCACCGGTTTGAATCTGACTGCCGCTTCGCAAGTGATTCATTTTGACCGCTGGTGGAACCCGGCCGTCGAAAACCAGGCGACCGACCGCGCCTTTCGCATCGGCCAGAAGCGCAATGTGCTGGTTCATAAATTCGTCTGCCGCGGCACGGTCGAGGACAAGATCGATGAACTAATCTCGCAAAAATCCGGCCTGTCCCGCGACCTACTCGACGGCGGCGGGGAAGCCCTGCTGACCGAGATGACCAACGACCAGCTTCTCCGCTTCGTCGCTCTGGACATCAGCAAGGCGACGGAGGAGTAGGGATTCGCCACCCGCCTCCGTCTTATCGCCGTTCGCGAACGCTCTCCTTGCACTTTCCCCGCCGCCGGCCGATATTGTGCGCGTTCAGAATTCCATGATTACCCGGCAGGGAGGCGTCCATGTGGTGGCGATTCAAGCCTTATGTTCCTGTGGCCCAGCGGCGGGCCAACGCGCTTCGTGAAGTAAAAAAGCTGGAGAAAAAGGGGCGGCCGGCCTCGCCCGTGGAAATCGACGGCCGCACGATCGCCTCGACATTCTGGGGCAAAGCCTGGTGCGACAACCTGGAATCCTACAGCGACTTCAGCAACCGCCTGCCGCGCGGACGAACCTATGTCCGCAACGGGTCGGTGGTCGATCTGCACGTCGAGCCGGGGAAAGTCACGTCCATGGTCAGCGGCTCCAGCCTCTATCGCATCACGATCAAGATCAAGCCGCTGGCGGCGGATCACTGGAACAACGTGAAATCGCGTTGCGGCGGACAAATCGGCTCACTGGTCGAATTGCTTCAGGGAAAACTGTCCAAAGGGGTCATGGAAATCGTCACCGGCCGCGACGCCGGCCTCTTCCCCGCGCCCAGGGAAATTGAAATGTCCTGCTCCTGCCCCGATTACGCCGGCATGTGCAAGCACATCGCCGCCACGCTCTACGGCGTCGGCAACCGCCTCGATCATCAGCCGGAACTCCTTTTCAAGCTCCGGCAGGTGGATCATCTGGAACTAATCGCCCAAGCCGCCAGCCCGATCGCCAAACCGAAGACAACGAAGAAACGCACGATCGCGGCCGACGAATTGGCCGACGTGTTCGGAATCGACTTGGAGGCGCCCGTCGCAACCGGCGCTGCCGAAGCAACCGCCAAGCCGGCTAATCGCTCCAAACCGGCTCCAACCAAGAGCTCGACCGGTCGCACAAACCAAGCGAAAACGCGCCGCCGCAAGCCTGCGAAAGTTGAAACCTGAGGGTCCGCCTCATAGCCGCGATTGGGTGGATTTACGAAGAGCGCAAGCTCATCATGGGTCACACCGGCGACATCACGATTGAGCACTATGTCGAGAAATACGGAATCAATCCCCTGCGCCGACATGTGGATGAAGTCTGGCTGCGGGCGTTCACCGCGGCCTGGCCGAGGGGCTCGGAAAGGCGAGAGCCGGACGGGACTCGTGCAGGAAGTCTGGCGCCGGCGTAGGTCTTGACGTTTCGCGAGGCGCTATGCGGCGTGTAGACTTCTGGGCAAATCCAACCGGAGCCGCCCATGACCCAGCCAAGGATCTAACTCTTTACGCCCTTGTTTTCTAATTGCGTGTAATTAGCTTGTCCATGATTGGGGGGAAGCTCAGTTCTTAATCACGAGTTCCGGAAAATGGTACCTATTCGAATTCAAGTGGCGTATTGGCTCTGGAGGCTTGGGGCACAAGCCGTGTTACCAGCACACTTTGTCAGCCGAATTCCCATCAAGGATGAAGGCGAGCAGCTCATCCCCATCCCGGAAACCCCTCGGCTACGGCTGGACCATCGCCTGGGTATCCGGCATGTCGCACGGGAGTCCGTTGTGCGAGGGCTTGAAAAGGCAGCAGCCGCTCTGCCGGATGGCTACCAGTTGCATGTGGTGGAGGCCTACCGCGGTCACGCCCGACAAATCGCGTATTGGAATCAGACGCGTGCCAGATTCGCCGTGGAGCATCCACAGCTCGACGCGGAAGAAATAGACCGGCGAACACGACTGGTCATCGCCGACCCCACGCGGGGAAATACGTGCGGCCATCAGACAGGTGCTGCCGTGGACGTCACACTGACCGATGAGACCGGCATGGAATTGTGGATGGGGACTGCGGTGGGCGAATTTGGCCTGACAACGCCGACGCAAAACGCGGCAGACCCCGAAGTCGCGCGTAGACGGCGGATTCTGTGCGCGTGCATGAGCCAGTCGGGGTTCGCAAATTATCCCGGTGAATGGTGGCATTTTTCGATGGGGGACCAGCTTTGGGCCGCATATATGCGAAAGCCCACGGCTCGTTTCGGGCCCGTACAACTCCAGGAGGAATCGTGATGAGAAGGCATGAGTTTGCCTTCGGCCATGCCGGTGTGCCCGCCCGACGGTGACTGGTCATCAATCAGGCAACTTGGTGCACATGGTGTCTTCCATTTCGCTGTCCAGATGTGCATCAATATATCCATCGAGGCGTCCCCGAGGGGGTGTTATCTTGCCGTGCTGATCATGATTATCTCGGCCAGCTACAAGACGGACATCCCCACGTTCTACGGCGACTGGTTCATGAACCGTCTCCGGGCCGGGTATTGCAAGATGGTCAACCCGTACAGCCACCATGTCCTACGGGTCTCGCTTGCTCCCGGCGACGCCGATGGATTTGTGTTCTGGACCAAGAACATCGGGCCCTTTCTGATGCATCTTCCCGCGATTCGCGGGCTTGGTTACCCGTTTGTCGTCCAGTACACGATTACTGGCTATCCACGGACCCTGGAACGCGCCGTCGTCAATGCGACACGGAGTGTCGAACATATGCGTCGCATCGCTGAGGAATACGGACCGCGCGTGCCGGTGTGGCGGTATGACCCGATCGTGATTTCCTCCGAAACGCCAATGGACTTCCATCGGCGTAATTTCGAGTCGCTTTGCCGGCAGCTCGAGGGCGCCACCGATGAAGTCGCGATCGCATTCATGAACGTCTACAGGAAGACGCTACGAAACCTGAACGCCGCCGGCCGCGAATTTGGACTCACGTGGGAAGACCCCTCTGGCGACGCAAAACGTCAGTTGGTCCTCGAGATGGTGCAAATGGCCGGTGCGCACGGCATGCGACTGGCCGTCTGCACGCAGAGAGACTACCTGGTCGCTGGCGCTCACGACGCGCGATGTATCGATGCCGAGCGACTGGGGGCAATCGCAGGGCATCCGATCCACGCCCAGGAGCGAGGCCACCGGACGGCATGCGGGTGTTTCGCCTCTCGCGACATCGGCGAGTACGACACCTGTCCGCATGGCTGTATCTACTGCTACGCGGTCCACAACAGCGACAACGCTCAGCGCCGATTCCGAGACCACGATCCGGCCTCGGAGTTTCTCTTCAAGAGCGCCGGCATCAAGGATGTGCCGGACAATTCTCAAAGGTCACTGGTAACCCTGCCTCTGTTTGCCACGCAGACCAAATGAATCGCGCAACGGGCCGATGGTGCGCGGCTGTTGCTGGCGCCTGCCACAGCCGTTTCGAGGCAGGGTTGGCAAAGTTGAATAGTGCTTTGTTCCTGACAAGGAGGATTCACATGAGACGGGTTGAGGAGATCTTGCACGAGTCGATGGCCGAGGGGATGAATGCGCTGCTGGAAGGCTACCATGGCGTTGGAAAGACGCAAATGGTGCTGGAATCTGTCCGGCACCACCGCCGCCAAAAGCAAAGCGGTCGAAAGCTCTGCCGCCATCGGACATGGGCAGGAGTTTCTTCGATTCCGACGAATGAGCCGGCGCCGCGCATTATGCCCGCTTCATACCGATGGGCGACAAAGGGTAGGGGCGCTCAATTTCCGGAAAGGTATGATGAAATCATAAGGAATCAGGTCAAATTCCAAGGGTGTGAGGCTCAATCGCAGACAATCGGTTGCAAACCGCCGCGCAATGAAAAACCCCTGAAACACCGGCTATTTTTGCGGTCTTTCAGGGGTTTTTCTCGAATGGGCAGAGCCGGAATTGAACCGGCGACACATGGATTTTCAGACCATTGCTCTACCAGCTGAGCTATCTGCCCAATTGATCCAAACGGGGATTCTAGACGGGCTGAGAGCGAATTCAAGCCCGCGCGATACCCGCGCGATACCCGCATGGCGGGCGTGGCCCGGCAAGTCGCCGGCTATGGGGCTGTCGCCGGAAGAGCTGGCAGCGACGGGAACAGGCTCGCACCGGGCGTCAGCGTCGCCGGCGGCGCCACCGGCATGATGCTGATCGATTCGTTTCGCATGTCCTTGAGATGATGGGCGACCAGCACGATCGGATCGCCGGCGTGGGCCTTGCGGAACGTTGTGTACGCCTGGCGAAAGCCGTCCAGCGTCGTGACAGGGGCGCCGTTCATCTGTGTGATCAGATCACCAATCGCGAACCTGTTGGTGGGGGAACTGCTATCGCGGATGTTGGCAACAACGACACCGGTCGCATCGGCCGGACGCTTGCGAAGATAATTGTCCAGGAACGTCACGTCGCGGACGACCAGGCCGATGTCCTGGGCATAATACCGCTGTGCGGTATTGGGGCCTTTGGGGCTTTCCTCCAGCGTCAGCGTGACATCCTTCAGCGGCTGGCCGCGCTCCGGCAGGATCGTCAATGTGATCGGATCGCCGACTTTCATCTGCGTGATACGGCGCTGGAAGATCTGGGCGATCTCGGCGGGAAGGTCGCCGCGATCCAGCGGCTGGCCGTTGACGCGGACGATGATCTGTCCGGCCTTGAGGCCGGCCTTGTCAGCCGCCGAACCGGCTACCACGTCGGTGATCCGAACGACGCTCTGGTTTTCGAGATTGAAGAATGCGGCCTCGTCGGCGCCGATCCCGACAAATTGCGCGATGCCGGTCCAGGGGATTCGCAGCGGCCGGTTGGGGTCCGGCGGATCGCTCAGGCTCATCGCGAATCCGCGCGTCGGCATGAACATCCGCGGCGGCAGATACAAGGCCGAACTCATGGCGGCCGCTTCGTTGTCGTTCAGCAGATAATGCTGATCGAATTGATTGTGGACGACGCCGATCGCCTGGCCATCGGCGTTGAAAACCGGCCAGCCCACGGCGCACAGGCCGTCGTTGGCCAGAACCTGCGGCAATTCGCCGCGCAGATTCGACGACACCATCGCGTGCATGAGATACGGCGCGTAACCGTCCTGCTGTGGGAGCAGTCCGACGCTCCAGATCGTGTCGCCAATTTTGGGCGGCGAATCCTGGAACTTGATGGCGGTCCAGCCGGCGGGATCCCTGGCTTTGACAAAGGCCATATTGGTTCGCTCGTCACGGCCCTGGAACACGGCGTCGACCACGACAGGATCGTGCGGGTAATTCGTGCGGATGATCTTGAAGTCGATCATCTGGCTGTCGGGAAATCGCTCGTCGACCATCACCAGCGGGATCATGACCAATCCATCCGGCCGCACCACGATGCCCGGGCCGATGAATGTCAGCTTGCCGAAATCCGAATTGAGCGTGAACCGCACCGCGACCAGCGACGGCGTGGCCCTGGCAACAATCGGATTGGAACTGGAGGTGTCAGGAACCCAGCCACCGGCCGGCCGGGTCGTCGCATCCGCCTGACCGGCCGCCATATTCGGCCGGGCAAGACCCACCGCCAACATTGCCGCCAACGCCAATACTCGCCACATGTCAGCTCCAAGCAGGAACGGCCGCCCCACCGCCCGGACAATCAGTGCTCCAACCCCGCATTGCTTTACACGCAGTCAATATTGAAATCAATCGCGGAGCCGGCAAACCGACGCGAAAGACCCTTATTCGATCTCCACGTCGACACTGTGTTCTCTGCGATCATCAATGAGCCGCAGCACCCCCTGCGGTTGGTCCGATCCGTCTTGCGTCACGCGCTTGACGACGTTGCCGGCGCCGCGGCGGCGGTAGGTGATGTGATAGAGGGCTTCCCGATATCGGTAGTGGATCTTGAGGGTTTCCCAGCCGGCCGGCATGCATGGAGTGAATCGCAGTTTGTCGACTTCCAGGTGCAGGCCGAGCAGCGATTCGGTGATCAAACGATACATCCACCCGGCTGAGCCCGTGTACCAGGTCCAGCCGCCTCGACCGGCGTGCTGCGGATTGGCATAGACGTCGGCGGCAACGACGTATGGCTCGACTTTATAAGTCTGGATCGCATCAGGCGTGTCGCCGTGGCGAATCGGGTTGATGAGCTGGAAAAGTTCCCAAGCCCTGGCGGAGTCGCCGGCGGCGGCGAAAGCCATGACCGTCCAGATCGCGGCGTGCGTGTACTGTCCGCCGTTCTCGCGCACGCCGGGAACATATCCCTTCACATAGCCGGGGTTCAGTTCGGATTTGTCGAACGGCGGATCGAACAATTGAATGAGGCCCAAATTGCGTTTCACGAGCTGCCGATCAACGGCCGCCAGCGCCAGGCGTGAGCGCTGGGGGTTGGCCGCGTGGGAAAGCATCGACCAGCTTTGCGGGATGGAATCGATACGGCATTCCAGATTGGTCGCCGAACCCAGAGGCATGCCATTGTCGAAATAGGCGCGGCGATACCAGTCGCCGTCCCAGCCGTGCGCCTCGATATTCTCACGGAGCTTGTGCGCCTCGGCCGCACACTGTGCCGCGAATTCCGGGTCGTTGTGTTGCCGGGCCAGATCGGCAAACTGCGTGAGCACGTCGTGGAGGAAGAACGCCAGCCATACACTTTCCCCCTTGCCGTGTTCGCCGACCAGATTCATGCCGTCGTTCCAGTCGCCGGTTCCCATCAGCGGCAGGCCGTGCTCGCCGAACCTCAAGCCATGGCGGATTGCCCGCACGCAATGTTCGTAGAGAGTGGCGGATTCTTCCGATCGGTTCGGGAGATCGTAATAGCTGTCCTCTTCCGGCTGCACCGGACGGCCCTCGAGAAAATTGACCTTCTCGTCGAGAACACCCATGTCGCCCAGCGCCGTCACATAATGGCAGGTCACATACGGCAGCCAGAGGAAATCATCCGAGATGCGGGTGCGCACGCCGCGGCCTTGCGTGGGATGCCACCAATGTTGCACGTCCCCTTCGCGAAATTGCCGGCCGGCGCAGCGCAGCAGGTGGCCACGGAGAGTCGACGGATCCGCATGCACCAGCGACATGACATCCTGGAGCTGATCGCGGAAACCGAACGCGCCTCCCGATTGATAGAACCCGCTGCGGCCCCAGACGCGCGACGCCAGCACCTGATAGAGAAGCCAGCCGTTGGCGAGGAAATTGAGCGACGCATCGGGCGTTTCGACATGCACGACCCCGAGCGTTCGCGTCCAGAAGGACCAGACCGCTTCCAGCGCCGCTCGCGCCGGGCCGACACCCCGGAAACGATTCACGAGGTTGCGCGCGTCGGCCAGATCCCGGCCGGTGCCGAAGGTGAAAACTATTTCGCGTTCCTGCTGGTCCGGGAGATCGACGACGACCTGCATCGCAGCGCACGGATCGAGTGCGGCTCCGAGTCGTCCCGACAGGCGTGCGCGCGACAGCGCCGCCGGTTCGCCGGGACCGCCGTTGCGGCCCAGGAACTCAGCGCGATCGCCGGTCACGGTGCGCTTGGTATCGCTGGCATCGAGGAATGCGACGCGCTCGGAGAATTCGCTGTTATAGGAATTGCGTGCCAGAAACGCGCCGGTTTTGGGATCGACCTCCGTGACAACATGCGGCGCATGCGTTGCGCGCCGATCGCCCAGCACCAGTTCAAAATATCCGGTGATCGACAGCCGCCGCGCCCGGCCCGAGGTGTTTCGCACCTTGAACGAGAAGAACTTCACCGGCGCGTCGGTGGCAACGTACATGAGCATTTCCGACGTGATACCGCCCTCGGTGTATTCGAAAACGCTGTAGCCGAAACCGTGCCGCGTCGTGTAGGGCATCGCCCCGCGCGCCGGCAGGGGCGAAGGCGACCAGAACCGCCCGCTTTCTTCGTCGCGTATATAAAACGCCTCGCCGCCGCCGTCGCCGACCGGATCGTTGGCCCACGGCGTCAACCGGTACGTCTGGGCATTTTCGCACCAGGTGTATGCCGAACCGCTCTCGCTGACCAGGCTGCCGAACCATGGGTTGGCCAGCACATTCACCCACGGCGCGGGAGTTCGCGTTTGAGCTGTCGTCGTGATCACATATTCCCGCCCATCCCGCGTGAAGCCGCCTATCCCGTTGAATTCCGCCAGATCGTGCGCCGGAACCTCCACCCCCACCGGGATTTCTCCCCGGCGGCTCCGAACGGGTCGGAACCTCGGCACGGGAAGATCCACGCCCCGCCGGCGATCCATCTGCTCGGCCAGCGTTCCGGCCGTGTCGCTGATGATGACGCGCGACACCGTCAGCATCAGCACCTTGTCCTCCTCGGAAATCTGCTCGAGCCGGCGGATGAAGATTCCGCCGGGCTTGTCCAGCAGATTCGTCTCGGATCTCGATGTGATCACGGCTGCGATCTGATCCTGCAACAACTGCCGATAGCCGGACTGGTCTTCATTCCATATCACCAGGTCGACCGCCAGCCCGTGCAGCCGCCAATACGCATGCGCCTGCACGAGTTGGCGCACGAGATTGATATGCGACTGGTCGGTGAGTCGCAGCAGCACGATCGGGAGGTCGCCGGAAATGCCATAGCCCCACAACCCCGACTGCCCGCGCTGGTTGCGAGCGATGACGCTGCCGGGGGCGCGCAAATGGGAATTGGCGTACAGAATATGGCTTGCCAGCCGGCCGTACAATTGCGTGTCGGGCTCGGCGGCGTCGAGTTGCCGCAGTACGACCTGGCTGTGTGTCCAGGCCAGTTCGAAGACGCGGTCGGCCAGCCGGCGGTCGTGGTATTTCTCGGCCAGCGCCAACGCGGCTTCGTAGGTTTCGGCAGCGCCGGTAACCAGATGCAGTCGAACCGTCTGGTCGGGCTCGATCGTCACCGTGTTGCGAATCGCCACGATCGGGTCGAGCACCGAGCCGACGCTGTCGCTGAGGGCTGGGCGATGCATCGCCGCCGGATCGGCCAGAGTGCGGCCACGCCCCAGGAATTCGCTCCGGTCCGTTTCATACGACGTCGGCGCGGCCGTATCGCCGTGGACGGCCATGAGGTGCAGCATCCAGGGCGGCCGCTCGCTGGCCGAACGCGGCCGGCGCGTGCACAGAATCGCCCGGCGGGCGCGAAGCAGTTGTGTCTGGACGAACAGATTGCTGAACGCCGGATGCGCCGTGTCGGCGGCCTGAGGCGCCAGGACGACTTCGGCATAACTGGTCACTTCGATCACGCGCCGGGGCCGGCCGCGATTGGTCAGCGTGAGCCGCCGCAATTCGATGTCGTCTTCCGGCGAAACGCTGATCTCCAGCACGCTATGGAGGTCTCCGTCCTGGCGTTTGAACTCTGCGCGGCCTTGCGCATAGACGGCCTCATAGCTGACGGGCCGCTTCGCCGTCGGCTGTTGCGCCGCTGACCAGAATTCGCCCGACGCGACATCGCGCACGTAGCAGAACGTGCCCCAGCCGTCGCAGGTGGAATCCTCGCGCCAGCGGGTCAGTGCCAGATCGCGCCAGCGGCTGTATCCGCTGCCGGCGGCCGTGACCATGACGTGATAACGACCATTGGACAGCAGATGCACCTCGGGAACCCGCGTTTGCGCCGTGGCAAAGACGCGGAAATTTGCGGCCGGATCAACCGATGCCCCCGGCGTGCCGGCAATTTCGGTGACGCGCGGAAAGACCGACGGCGCCTTGGGCACCCGTTCCTGCAACAGCAAATCCGTTGCGCGAAAAGCGGGGTCGGACTGAAAGCGCCGTTGCATCGGCCGGTCCAGCAAAAGCGACGCCAGCGACAGCAACGCCATACCCTGATGGTGTGCCATGTACGAACGCACCGGCGCGTTGGGCTCATTGGGCGGCAATCGCGCCGCGTCATAATCGATGGCCTCGTAAAAGCCGTACCGTTGAAGTCGGCCTTCACGCGCCAGGCGGCGCAGATTCGCGCAGGAGGCTTCGGCGTCCACCATCAGCGCCAGGGCGCTGGCGTATGGTGCCACGACCAGATCGTCCGCCAACCCGCGTTTGAATCCCAGCCCCGGAACGCCGAACGCTTTATATTGATAATTCCCCTGCGAATCGGTTTTCAGATATCCGGATTCCGAAATGCCCCACGCCACCCCGCGCTCGCGCCCATACACAATCTGCCGGCGCACCACCGCCTCATACGTTTCGTCCAGAAGCGTGTTGTCATAGGTCGGCATCACCAGCAGCGGCATGAGATACTCGAACATCGACCCGCTCCACGACATCAGCGCCATGCCGCGCCCGGTATTGGTCAACGAGCGGCCGAGCCTGAACCAGTGTTCCTGCGGAAGTTTGCCCTGCGCGATCGCGACATAGCTGGCCAGGCGAGCCTCCGACGCCAGCAGGTCATAGAAACCGGCGTCGAGTCGGTGCTCGGCGATGTTGTATCCGATGCTCAGCAGGTGACGATCCGCATCGTACAAGAACCCGTACTCTACGTCGCTCAATTCCCGGCATCGAACCGCCAGGCGGCGCGATTCGGAGATTCGTCTGGAGGCCATCTCCGATCCGGCCGCGATGGCGGCCCGCAGTCTATTCAACCAGTCGCTTTCGTCGCCCGTGACGGCGGTATTTGTCGATGTTCGTTTTCGCAATGCTTCGTCGAGCAACGGAACCATCACGGATTCCATCCGGGCCACGTCGCCGGTCGTCGGCACATCGTCGAGCTTTGCGATGATGTCGCGCAAACCGTCAGATAGCGTCGAGACCGCCTCGGCGCCCTTCCATGTCATCGCAGCGCCAGGCAGCAACGCCGCCCAGGGCGCCAGATGGCTCGTTTCTTCCAGATTCATCCGGCATTGCCGTTCAAATGCCGCCGACCACCAGCCCAGTTCACCGTCGGCATCGGCTCCAACCGCAGCGACAAGTTCGGCGGCCTTCGACGCCGCGTCCTGCAGGAGAGCCGCGGACGCCGACACTGCTTGCGGCGGCGTCCTGAACCGGTCGCGAAGCCCGTGGAGCCGGTCCACGACTTTCGCGATGGCCGGTATGTCAGACGCACCGGCCGAGTCGAAAACCAGATCGAGCGTCGTGCCCAGTCCCGTGAAGATGACAGGGCGTACAAGGAGTTGAGACGGCAGCGCATCCAGACCCGCCGCCAGCGTCAGCAGATGTCCGGCCAGATTGCCGCTGTCGACGGTCGAGACATAGGCGGGTCGCAGTGGCTGGAGCGTGCGCGTGTCGTACCAATTATGAAAATGGCCGCGATATCGCTCGAGCTTGTCCAGCGTCGCCAGAGTGCGCGCCGTGCGTTCCAGAACCTGCGATGCCGGTATGTAGCCAAAGTCGTACGCGCCCAGATTCGCCAGCAGCGAGATGCCGATGTTGGTCGGGGAAGTCCTGTGTGCGATGCCCTGCGGCGGCCCTTCCTGAAAATTGTCGGGCGGCAGTTCGTTGTCAGCGGCCGTCACAAACGTCTCGAAGAACCGCCATGTACGCCGCGCGATTCTGGCCAGGAAATCCAGGTCGGCGGCCGTCAATCTGGACCTGCGCCGCGGCGTGGGTCGGCTCAGCCAATGCGCGATGCCCGGCGCCAGCAGCCAAAGCCCACACACCGGCGCCGCCACCGCCAACGCCGCGGGTCGCAAAATGCCCAGGGCCAGCAACGACAGTGCGGCAGTCACCGGCAGCACCCACATCGACCGGTAATACCCCGCCAATTCGGTGCCGGCTGCGCGCTGCGCTTCGCGCGCCGTGCGCCACTCCAGCAATCTGCGTCGGGTGATGAACAATCGGACCAGTGTCCGCGCCACCGCGTCGGCGCTGACCTGGGCATCATACGGCAGGCACGCCAGTGCAAATGCCTGCGCCAGGAATTGGCGGCCGACCGATGTCCCCACCAGCCGAACGTGATAACTCACGGGCAGATCCGCCGGCCGATGACTCAGTTCCGTGGCGCCCGCCAGAACCGACGGAAGGAGCAGGATGGCGATGACGAGCATCGTGTAGAACAGCGCCCCGCCCGGCAGAAACCAGCCGCCGACCAGCAGGACCACCAATCCCGCTGGCATCACACTGCGACGGAGATTGTCCAGAATCTTCCATCGCGACAACGCCGAGATCGGATTGGCAACCGGCCGCATATCGGCGCCGGGCACGCGCGGCATCAGCCACGGGACGATCTGCCAGTCGCCGCGAATCCAGCGATGCCGCCGGCCCATTTCGACGCAATAGGCCGATGGATATTCCTCGAACAGCAGGACATCGCTGACAAGTCCGGCCCGCGCGTACGCTCCTTCGAGGAGGTCGTGGCTGAGGATGTGATTTTCCGGCAGACGCCCGCCCAACGCCTGGCGGACGGCATCCACGTCGTAGATCCCCTTCCCGACAAATGACCCCTCGCCAAAGAGATCCTGATAGACGTCGGACACGGCCAGCGTGTACGGATCAATCCCCGGCTCGCCCCCGGAAAGCCTCGCCAGCCGCGAGCGGCCCACGCTGGCTGCATTGATGGCGACGCGAGGCTGAAGAATGCCGTAACCCGCCGTGACGCGACCCAGCGCCGCGTCGAAATACGGCCGGTTCAATGGGTGCGCCAGCGTGCCGACGAGCTGCCTGGCCGAATCGCGCGGAAGCTGCGTATCGCTGTCGAGCGTGATGACGTACCGCACGCCGGCCAGGTCGTCGGCAGGGCCGACGATGGTATCGAATCGGCCAGTCTCACCGCGCAGCATGTTGTTGAAATCTTCGAGCTTTCCGCGTTTGCGTTCGCGGCCCATCCAGACATTCTCCTGCGCGTTCCAGCACCGGGCACGGTGAAAAAGGAAAAACGGACCGGATTGGGTTGTGCCATCAGGGGAATCGCGGTCTCCGTTGTCGGTGTATTTCGCGTTCAGGGACTCGATACCGTCCCGCGCCTGTTTCAGCAAAGCCTCATCGCCCGGCATCGTCTCGCTGGCGGCATCGCGAAAATCGGTAAGCAGGGCGAACAGGACATTGCCATCGCGATTGGCCAGGTACCGCACTTCCATCCCTTCAAGAAGTTCTTCGACCTCGAGCTTGTCCGTCAACATCGCCGGCACCACAACGATCACACGGTGCGCCGATGGAATCCCCTTTGAGAAATCCAGCCTGGGCAGCATGTGCGGCGGCGCCAGGCGCGTCGCCGCCCATTGGATCAGCGCCACCGCAAATTGACTGGCGCACGCCAATACGATCACGCCCCAGGCGGCCAGGCCCCCATATCCCATGCCATGCCGCGACGCGATGAGCAGTATCAGACTGGTGACTGCGATCGTGACCGCCAGCAGCGAGCCGAGATAGATCAATAGTGGAAACCGCCGCCCGATCCGGCTCAACAGGCGTTGGAAGCTGAATCGCATCCGCGCCGACCGCTCAAGGCGTTCTCGACCGGAATCGACCAGAAAATACCCGACGTGATGCCCACGGCCCGTGCCGGCAATCCCATCGCCACTCTTTCGGACGTCACCCTGGCTGGCGGCGCGGGCCAGCTCCACCGCGCGGCGAGCCACGTCCTCTTCGGAAAACGCACTGTCAGCGGCGATTTCCTCGACCGCGTGCCGGTACCAGTCGCGCGTCGCAAAATCCATCTGCGGATAGACGCCGCACGGATCGGTCCGCAGAATCCGCTCGACCGAGCTCATGGTCTCGACGAAATCCCGCCACTCGACGGCGCCCAGAAATCGCAGGCTGCCGATGCTGTTGCCGATGGAAACCTGGTCGGCGGCCTGGCTCTGGCTGGCCTGCTGGAAAATACTCTCGATCGATTGTCCCTGTTCGGCGACGCGGTGCTCCAGCCATGTGACCGGAAACATCAGCGCCTGCCCCTGGCCCTGCAGGCGGCTGGCGAATTCCGCGACAAACGAGGTGGTCAAGGGAGGGTTCTCCTTCACCATCTCCGCCAGGACCATCACCACGTTCGCCGGCGCTGATGTGGCCGTTTCAAGCATGCGATCGACCCAGAATGCCGCCCGCTCCCGCTCCCGCCGCCCCGCCGCCACGCGCACCACGACACGCCGCAGATTCTCCAGCAGCGCCAAACGCAGCATGATCGGTATCGCCCACAGTTCCCCCAGCCGCAACGGCGTCACCGATTGATACGAGGCCACGAACGCGCGAAGGCTCTCGGCATCGATCCGGCCGTCCACGTGCGAAATCAGCTCCAGCGCAATGGCATAGGCGCGGGGATAACCCGCGGTCTGTCCATTGCTCAGCCGGGGAAGCTCGCGGCTGTATCCGCGCGGCAGGTGCCGCCGCGCGATGCGAATCTGCTCATCGATGAGATGGTAGTTGTCGAGCAGCCACTCGGCGGCCGGCGTGATGCGCCGGCCTCGCTTCACGGCATCGGTAATGAGGAGATTGGCCTCGTGGAGCACCGCCGCGTTGGCGGAAAGTCGCGGCAGGAGCCGGTCCGCGTCGCGCCAACCCGGGGGCATCAACTCATGCAGACCGGCCAGAGTCCGGGCATGACGATCCAACTGATCGATCGTGTACAACTCATCGCGAAGCGGTAATTCGTCAGCGCCGAGTCCGGGCAGTTCTTTGCCAGCGAGCAACCGGCGCAATCGCCCAATGGGATTCGGCCGCTCCGCGACTCTCGGGATTTCGAAAAACAACGCCGCAATGCTCCCATTTGTTCTGATGCGGCCCTCGCCGCGTCGCACCCGCCGTGAAGCCACGGTCCGCGCCGGGCCGTTCGACCGGGGCCGCACGACTTCAGCGTATGACGCGGTTGTTCCGCCGGGAACGATGAAAATCCGCCAGTTTATCAAACTTTTGGTGACAGATTGGTGACACGTGATGCGATGGGGTACCTATTGCGCGGACGCTTCTTGCTTCCTATCTCTGGTCAGATCACACGGCGCTTTACCGTGTCCGCGCTGCGTTATGGGTTCGGGGGCCGCGAAGAAAAGTCCGCCGCCAAGGGAGGCCAGTGATGGCGGGGCCAGATTCGAATGACTGACTGCATTAACCATGGAAAACGGGCCACTCTACTATGGGCGCGTTCGAACGACCTTGCGATCTGGGCAAAGGGCGCGGCTTTTTTGGCAGTTACATCTCCTTTGCATTCTCCCATACAGTGACCGGAGACAACGAGATGTATTCAACATATTCGCGCACAACTATGCTTCTCCGAATCGCGCGCTGCGCAAGCGTGTCGCGGATGCGTTTCGTCGCCTCGGGTCTGGTGCTTCTTTTCGCCGGCGGCTGCGCCAGCATCCGCGTGACCGATCCCCTCGAAACGGCGACCGAACAGTTTCTCATGAGCGAAGCGGCACGGCAGGCGATCGGCCAACTGGCGACAGACTCGCTTCGCGATCGAAAGGTCTACGTCAATACCGCTTTTATCACTTCCGACCGCGAGCCGGCGCCGCAAATACTCTTCGCCATCGCAGAACTGCGGGCCAAGCTACTGACCGATGGCGTCCGCCTCGTTGATCACCAATCGGACGCCCAGATCGTTTTGGAATTGCGCACCGGATCGATCGGCATCGACCGCACGGAATTCCTGCTGGGAATTCCTGCTACGGCAGTGCCCGCCGGCGGCACCCCCGGCACGGGCGTCTCTGTTGTCAGTATCTCGACACCCGAATTGGCGCTGCTCAAGAGCACCAAGCAACAAGGCTATGCTTCCATTGCCTTCGTCGCGTACTGGGCTGATTCCGGCGAGATCGTGGCCCATTCCGGACCGTTCATTGGTCGAACGCTGCGTACCGACTATTGGATTTTCGGCACCGGTCCGCACACCATCGGCAATATTCCCACAGTCGACAAATGAAAAAGCATTCGCGATGGTTCGTGCGTATTCTGTGGGCCGCGGCGGGACCGCTCGTGTTGCCGGCACTGACCATGCAGATCATCCTCTGGACCGGAGTTCCCAGACATCTGGTTCTGGACAAACTGCAGCGCCGCACCGGATTGCGCATCGAAGCGGCCAGCCTGACGACCGGTTGGATCGGCCATACCACGCTGCGCGATGTGCGCTGTTTCCTCCCGCTGGCCGGCGAGCCGTTTCTGGAAATACCCAACCTGCGCGTCGATCATTCCAATCTGATCTCGGCGCTGGCCGGAGATCTGACGATTGAATCGCTATCGCTGGATCATCCGACCATCCGCATCGTGCAGGACTCATCGCAGCGGTGGAACGTACAGGACATCGCGCAGATTCTTGGCGCCTCGGCGGCGCCGGCGGGCGGCGATTCCGCCGCCAGCAGCGACAGCGCGCGCGAAGCGAACATGCCGCCGAGCCTGACCATAACGGGTGGCACGCTCGAACTTGTCGACCACCAGAAACGCTCGATGACGCTGGCGCCGCTGGCCTTTTCCGGCTCGCCGCGTGGCCTGGTCGTCTGGCAATGTCACCTGGCAATTTCCGGTCAACTGTCGGCCGACGCCGAGATCGCACCGGATGCGCGATGGACCCATGTCGTTCATCTCACTCTGGATCACATCGGACCGTGGCTGCGTCCGTGGATCGGCAAATGGCCGCAGGACGATCATCTGGCCGGAACGTGGAATGGTCGGTTCGTCGATGAGACTCTGGCCGGCACACTGACAATCGATAACCTGACCGCCGGATTGGTCCATGCCGTCGGATCGGTTCGCCTGGGTTCGGAAACGGCGGGTTCGGTTCTGTCCGCCGACGATCTGACCATCGACATTCCCAAGCGACCGGTCCCGGTCGTTCGCATGCTGGGCGGAAGTTTGCTCTGGACGGGAACGACCGCTATCGCCCGCCAGATCTGGCTGGCCGGCGCCGGCGGCAGCGTCCGCATCGATGGCAGTTTTGCCACCGCCGCGCAAGTCGCCGATCTTTCCACCGCCTGGTATGGATTGGAATATCCGCCTGGCGTCACGCAATCCGGGTCGCTAAGTCTCAACATTGAACAGCCGTGGCCCCATCATCGCCATGTCAAAGCCGGTCTTTCGACCAAGGGGAGCACATCGAGCACGAATTGGCAGGTCGATTTGCAGGCCGACGGCGCCGGATCGGACTGGAATCAGATGGACTGGTCGCTGGGAGTGTCGACATTGGCCCTTAGGGCCGGCCGATCGTTTGCTCTACACGATGTGAATGCCAAGCTTACCATGCGGGGCGACGAGGTTGATCTGGCGTCCGTCCAAGCCCCGGGCCTGCCAGAACCAGCCGCGCTGAACCTGCACGGGGGCGCGGATCTCAGGCGGAAGCTTGCCTGGGTCTGGGCCGATGCAACGCGATTTCCGGTCGGGACCGATCGTGATCCCATCGATTTCGACTTCAATGCATGGGCATCGGCACAGGAAATCTGCCTGTCGCAGCTTGATTTACGGCAGGGCGATCTGGCACTGGATGGACGAGGCGATTACGTCTATTCGCGGCCAAGCCCGGCAGACTTCTTCGTCAATGCGACGTTGGTCCCAAATCGCGACACGCCCACGGAGGTCGGGCCGTCAACAAAACCCTATGGGACGCCGCAGTCGCCGTGGCCGCTGACAGCACGATCGCTGGTTGGCTCGGCTGAGCTGACCGGTACCGTTCGGCCGCTTCACTTGGATATTCATGGCCATCTCGTCGGCGAAAATATGATGATCGAGAAGCGAGCGGTGGGAGACCTGGCGGTCGATATTCAAGGTCTCCTCGACGCCGACGCCGCAAATGTGCATTCCAATACCTTGGATATGCTGGGTGGCCATTGCCAATTGGCGGGATGGTGGCCGACGGACAACCACGCGTTCCGCGTTGATCTAACCGCGCACGACATGCAGGTGGATCAAGTGGCCGCTCGGAACGACCTCCGGGGGACAGCCGACGCGCATGTGTCCATTGATATCACCTCCGGCACACTCAATGGCGTCCGGGGAGCCGCCACTGCAACGGTTCACCAATTCGCAATCGTCAATCGATTCCCCTTTGCCGTGAGTGAAGTCGATCTGCCGAGGATTACGCTGAATAACGGCATCGTCAGGGCCGACGATATCCGATTACTGCAGGGCGAGACCGCATCGACGACGCACCCGGTCAACGGATCAGCCGTTTGGGACGCGGCGGCATCGATCAACCTGCGGACGCCTTCGCAGATCGAACTCAGCGCCGAGCAGGCGGGAGGCACGTGGGTCATATCGCTTCCGGGTCGGAACGCAGAGGTTTTGCTTCACACTTTTTCGGCTCAGCTTGCGATCGACATCGCTCGGCAATCCGCTAATGGGCGTATTGACCTTTCGGCGGGCGTTGATTCGCTGGGTGCCGCGACCGGATCGGGCATCAGGGCCGCGCCGCCAACGTCATCGGCTCTCCCCAGGGTCGAGCTAGTCCTCGCTTCCAAAATTGGGGGCCGGAGCATCGAGATTACCCGCCTGCATGCCGATGTTCTCAACGGCCGCCTTGATGGAACGGCGTCGGTTGATATCGATCACCCGGAGCAGGCTCGCGCCTCAGTCCGATGGAGCGATTTCCAAAGCGGCGCGATCGCCGTGTTGCTGCCGGCAATCAGGCCTATCAACGGCAGCTTCGATGGCAGTATTGATGTCGCGCCGGCCGCGGTTGATCCGGACGCGCCTCCGCCGCTGGGGCCGTCGCGCGTGGTGATCGATGTCCGCCCCGCAGCCGCTTCGATCGGGCCCGCCAAAGTGGGATCGCTGCACCTGGTCGGGTATTTCGGACCTGATCGGTTCGTGCTGAACAGCGACCAGAAATCGCCCAACACGCTGTCGATTGGCGGAGGCGAGGTTCAGTTCTGGGGCCGATTGACCCGCCATCAGGGCGCGCAAATGCAATGTCTCGTCGTGGCGTCGTTCTCGCATATTCAGTTGCAACAACTTCAGCGCGCCGGCTCTCCGAATGCCTCGCCAGAGATCGGCGAGTTATCCGGCCATTTCACATGGATCGCCGACCCGCGCCATCTCACCAGCGCCAACGTCCAGGGAGACATTCGCATTGATCGCAGCGCACTGGTCAACGTGCCGGTTATCGCGATTCTGTACGCGGCATTTCATCCCTCGCAACGCCTGCATGCGGCAACCGGCGCCGGCTCGGCGCGATTCCTTCTTGAAGGCGATCAGCTCCATCTCATCACGGCGCGCTACGAAAACGAAGGATTTGAGGTTCGTGCCGCTGGAACGATCGATCACATTTTCTCTGTGCCCCAGAGCCCGCTGGATATCGTCGCTGTCGGATCGGGACAGCCGCTTGAGAACACGAAGTTGCCGCTGATTCAAGACATCGATTCGATCCTGGCGGCGATTCAACACGATCTGCTGGCCGAGCATGTTGGAGGATCGATTGGCAGCCCAACGGAGAGGAGAATTCCCCTGTCGGATCTCGGTCAGGAGATGCGGGAATTCCTCACCGGCGACGTCACTGGGCAGACGCAAAACACGGCCGATTAGCGCTAAAGCGGCCGGGGCAAATCCGCCATCATGAGGCCGGTAACGATTCTACGGCATGGGCGCTTTCGATGCGGTCAGCGAGCGGAGTAATTCCAGGAGTGATTCCGACGATCCTCCTTTTGTCAAATACGCGGTCGCGCCGGCCGCCCGCATGGCTCTTGCCATGTCACGATCCGCGTGCATGGATAATCCGACGATGCTGGTGCGCGGAAATTCTCGCGAAACCCGGGCGGCTACCTGAATACCGTTCAGCTTGGGCATGCTGACATCGAGAATGAGGATATCGGGCTTCAATTTCCGCGCCAGCTCCAGAGCTTGTTCTCCGTCGGCCGCATCCCCAATCACGGTCAGGTCGGGCTCCTGCGAAAGAAGGGAAATAATCCCCTCGCGAAACAACTTGTGATCGTCCGCCACAAGGACCCTCGCCGGCCGGCCAAGGGCGTCTGTCGATGCCGGATCATCGGCGGCGATGGACGCTTCGGATCTCGGCGAAACCGCGGCGGGAGCTGCGGAGATGCCAATTGGCACGGACAATTCGACGCGCGTGCCGTCGCCGGGGGCGCTATGGACATTGAGCAATCCGCCGATAAAGCCGAGCCGCTCGCCGATGCTGAACAGACCGAATGACGTTTCGTTCCGCTTGCTGTTAGCGCGCAGGTCGTGCATATCGAAGCCCCTTCCGGCGTCGGAGACCACGAGGCTAAGCACGCCGCATGCGGAAACGTTGAGCGTCAGTGTCGCCTCATTGATCGAGGCGTGCTTGACGACGTTAAGAAGCAGTTCTCTGCCACACTCGAACAGCAACGTGCGCAGTTGGTCACTCTCCGGCGCCGCGGCTGGATCAGCCACAACGATCACGCGCAGGCCGTAATCGGCCTCCATCTTCTGCGACAGCCATTCCAGGGCGGGAATAAGCCCGGCGTCGTTGAGCAGGGGCGGGCTCAGCTCCGTCGCCAGCGACCTCGATGCGGTGATCGCCTCCTCAAGCAATCTCTCCGTTTGCTCAAGGGATGCGATGATCTTCGCATCCGTGATGGCACGCCGCACCATGCCGGTTTTCAGCTTGGCCGCCGACACCAATTGTTGAAAATGGTCGTGCAGCATCTGCGCGAGGCGCTTTCGCTCCCGAGATTCCGTCTCCGCCAGATCCAGGGCAAGTCCTCGAAGTTGATGGGAACGAGCTTCCGCTTCCATCGTCCGGTCCTGAACGCGCCGTTCGAGCGTTTCATTGAGCGAGCGAAGTTCCGCTTCCCGCTTCCGCAACTCCGCCTGCACGCGAATGGTATTCGTGATGTCCGTCAGCGAGCCGATCCATTCGCAAATCTGGCGTTGGTCGTCGGAGATCGGTACGGCGTGAATAAGCATGTGGCAATAGTCGTTTCCGTTGCAAGCGATGCGCGCCTGAGCCCGGAACATGGAGCGGCTGGCGACGGCCGCGTGCCATGCCGCCGCCGTGTTCTGGCGCTCGGCGGGATGAACGGCCTTCAGCCAGCCAAAACCAGTGTATTGTTCGAACGATTGCCCCGTGAGCTTCGCCCAGGCGGGTTGTTCCGCTACAAATTGGCCGGTGGGATCGGTAGTCCAGACCACGGCCGACGTGGCCTCCAACAAGGTGCGGTATCGCCTTTCGTTGTATCGCATATCTGCCGCGGCGCGTTGTCGGTCGGTGATATCGACGGTGACATGTGGATAGTCCGGGCGGCCGGGTATCATGACTGCTCCAGCGACAATTCGATCGCATACCGCAGCAGCTCCTGTCCGGTGGACAGGTTCAGCTTCTCTTTCAGATGCTCCCGGTATGTTTCAATGGTCTTGGTGCTGAGGCACAACCGATCGGCGATCTGCGCCGTTCCGATCCCCTTTCCCATCATCTGCAACACCTCCAGTTCGCGGTCGGACAGCTTGTCGATCGGCGACTGGACGGCGGCGGTCGAAGTTCCGGCCCCGACGAGCTTGCTCAAGAGATGTTCGGACATGCGTCCGCTCAGAAACATCTTGCCCTTGAGAATCTGCTGAATTGCGCTCAGCAAGACCTCCGGCGCGGCCTGTTTCATGACATATCCCTTGGCGCCGGCGCGAAGTGCCCGCTCGGCATAGATGGATTCGTCATGCACCGAGTAGGCCAGCAACGGCATCGAGATGTACCGGCTGGAAAGAGTCTTCATCAAGTCTATTCCGTTGTTGCCGTCCAGCGACACGTCAATGATCGCCAGATCGGGCTTGAGCTTGCCGGCCAGCGCGACGGCATCCTGCAGGGTTGCCGCCTCGCCGCAGACCTCAAGGCCATCTTCGCGGTTGACCAGATCGGCAACCCCGCGGCGCAAGACAGGATGGTCGTCCACAAGCAGGATTCGGGCCTTCGATTTCTTGGGCGCGATTGCGATTGCCATGCTGGCCTCCCATCAACACCTTCATTGCCGCGTCAATGCCATTCAGTGACAAAAGCGGTCAACCGCCGGAGCATCGCTGCGCATATCCGCCGACGACCGATGGCCCATGCCGTAAACTGCCGATCATCCTAACTCCGTAAAACCTTTCCAGACAATCAGTGATTCCCCGATGCCGCCGTTTTTTCCAAAACGCTAATCTTGCCCCTGTTGTCGTGGCCTTGGCGATGTGCCGACGCCCGCAGCCGTGAGTTCTGAGATGTCCAAGGAGTACGCCATGCAGACCATTCACAATATAGCGGCCACCTTGAATCACCTGATCAATGTTTGCCGCGACGGGCAAAAGGGGTTTGAGGCCGCATCCAAATCGATCAGGGATACAACGCTCCGCGCGGAGTTGCTTCAGTACAGCCAGCAGAGACGCGATTTCGCCGAGGAGCTTCAGGCCATGGTCGACGACATGGGTGAAGCCCCCAGCGAGGGCGGCACTGTCTCAGGCGCCATGCACAGCGGGTGGACCAAACTCAAGGACGCTCTGACAACCAGGGATCAGTATGCCATTCTGGACGAGTGTGAAAGCGGCGAGGATTCGGCCGTTGAGGCGTACCGCGAAGCCCTCGCCACAGATCTTCCGGCGCCGGCGGCAGTGCTTCTGGAGACACAACTTCAGCATATTCAGCGGGTTCACGATCGGATCAAGACGCTGCGTGACGCGGCTCGCACCATGTGAGCGGGACTGCGATTCGTTCCGCGCCGTCCCCTACGGCCGCCCGGCGGGAGCTTTTCCCGTCGGGTGGTCGGACGCGGCGGCTTGGCGGGAGCACCGGCTGAGAACGAATGGAATCACGAAAGGAAACGCCAATGTCAATCAGCATGGAACATTTCGGCTGGTCGTCGATTGCCCAGAAGTCGACATCGATGGTTGAGAGAGCGCGGCTATCGCACCCCTTTCAATTGCAGTGCCGCACATGCGGATTTGAACCGGAGAACCAGATTATTCCGCCGCGGCGTTGCCCAAAATGTGCCTCAAGCACCTGGGAACGATTCCCAAAGCCAGGCGGCCTGCTGGCAAATGTCAGCGCGATGGATCCCTGGCCGGAATCTGAAGAGGACGATGACCTCGACGCGTGAATTCCTGTCCGGCGCACGTTGAATGCGTATTCGGCGGCGCGACCGGACAATGTGACCATGGCCGCTCTACATGGACATGGTCGTTGCTACGAAAGGAGCCTCCCATGAAAAGGGCATATCTTGCGGCGGCACTGCTTGCGGCCGGCATGTGCCTGCTGGTTCTCAGCGCCTGCCAGACCGACCAGCCCGGTGCGTCCTACACGCTCGGCACATTCAGCGGAAACGTGGATAACTCGCCCGACAAAGTGACGGCCGCGGCGGTCAAGGCCGCCAATGATCTGAAACTGGTTGACGTGGTCAGCAACAGCACCCGGGTTGACGGCACCGTCACCGCCAAGAATGCCGCGGGCGATACCGTGACGATCAACATTTCCCAGGCCGGCGACAAAGTGAGCAAGGTCACGATCCGCGTCGGCGCTGTAGGTGATGAAAGCTTGAGCCGCCAGATCATGGACGGCATCAATCATCACGTCAATGACTTACTGTAATGTAACTGCATCAGCACCGCATTCGTCGTGCCGCGAGGCCCTGCAACCTGGAAGGGTTGCAGGGCTTTGCCAACTTCGGACGGATGCCGCGGTGCAGAACTGGCGTACCTTGATGTCCCTCTCCGCAAATCCTGGCGGGTGATGAATGGTCGTCATCCAAGAAAGGAGCCTGATATGGGCCTCGTACTTCTCATCATCGTGATTTTGCTCTTGGTTGGCTCAACGCCGGCATGGCCTTACAGTAGGAATTGGGGCTATTACCCAAGTGGTGTGCTGGGTACTGTTCTCCTGGTCCTGCTGATCCTCATATTGCTCGGAATGCTCCCAGTGCGTTATTGAGGCGTCTCTCGGCCTATCCACTGGCGAGCCGCCGGATGACCGCCTTGTTGTCGGCAGAAACCACTGGCTTGTCGAGATGCTCGGCAAATCCGGCCGAATGAGAACAGCGTACGTTCTCATCCGCCCCGTTGCCGCAAGGGACAACAGGCGCGCTCGTGTAAGCGATGGGTCAGCGGATCCATGAGTTGGTCACGAACCCCTGGCGCCGCGCCTCTTACCTTTGGCGCCTCCATCTTGTTTGTTGACGGTGGCCCAGGCAATCTGCGCCGCCCGCTCACTGCCGTATCCCCGCCGTTTGCTGCTTTCCTCTATGTGTTCGGCCTGGCGTCGTTGCTTGGGCGAATACGAGCTCTTGTCTCCGCGTGGCATGTGCATCTCCCTTTCTTGTGAAATCAAATCGTTGGCTTCCTGGGGAAGATTCTATTGAACCACGCCCGTGCGGAAAACGTGTAAAATACCCGTTCCTGAAAACCTGGGCCGTGGGCTAAAGTCCGGGCGTCGGATTTGGAAGCAGCAACCCGGACGTAACAATTGGAGATTCGCCGTGACCAAGGAACTGCGGGGAAAGAGGATCGCCATACTCGTGGACGACGGTTTCGAGCAGGTGGAGATGACCGACCCGCGTCGGGCGTTGGAGGCCGCCGGTGCGGAAACGGAACTGGTCTCACCCCAGGATCATGTCGTTCGTGCAGCGCAACATGCTGCGATGGGGGATCGTTTCGCGGTCGATATATTTCTGGAGAAGGCCAATCCCGGCGATTATGACGGGCTTTTGCTGCCCGGCGGGGTCGCAAGCCCCGATCAGTTGCGAACCAATCCGGACGCGGTGGAATTCGTCAAGGCATTCGTAGGTGCCGGCAAGCCGATCGCGGCGATTTGTCATGGCCCGTGGACCTTGATCGAAGCGGATGCGGTAAAGGGTCGGACCTTGACCAGTTGGCCCTCCCTGAAAACCGACCTGCGTAATGCCGGCGCGACTTGGATCGACGCGGAAGTCGTCGTCGATCGGGGGCTGGTGACCAGCCGAAAACCGGCGGACATTCCCATGTTCAATCAGAAGATGATCGAGGAGTTTTCCGAGATTCACCATGGCCGAGCCGTGACCCAGGAGCATCAGGCGGCACAGATTGGAGTGGCCGACATATCAGACTTTAGCCGTCGCGCCTAGCGATGGCGCTATTCGACTTTGTCCAGTTGATCACCAAGCCTCGCCACGGCGTCGAAAATCGCTGCGGATCCTTTGAGCCAGAATCCATCAGCGCCCGCGGATGTGGCGGCCTCGCGCTCCCGGTCGTCGGCGCTGCAAAGAACGACGCGGATTTGTGATAACTCCGGCGTGCCTCGCACTCGCCTGAGCAGTTCCATTCCCGTGATCCCGGGCAGCCGCTGGTCGATGATGAGCACTTCGGGCGGCCCCTGTCGAATCTTATCCCAGGCGCTTTCGGCGCTGTCAGCTGTTGTGACGCAGTGGCCATGCATAATTAACATTTCGCAAAGCACTTCAAGCGAATCGGGATGGTCATCGACAACCAGAATCTTTGCCATCAAATTCTCCTGGCGAATGCCGCGCTGTCAAAGCCTGGTGCGGACCCGTCCGGGGAACAGGAATCGACATCGCCTTATCTTGCCCGAAGTTTGCCGGGTGGTCCAGTGGACGCAAGGACGGAGGTGGCGCGGCCCGGGATGTGAACATCGATCGCAAGCATCCCCATCGGGGGATCCCCGATGCCAATTTCGTGATTTGCCCGATCCCGGCTCTTTGCCAGGCGGATATTGTGCGTTTAAGGTTTTCTAACGGCGGTGCATCTGCCGCAGGAGTTGGTCATGGATGCTAAACGGATCGTCGGCATCGCATTGCTGGTTCTCGGTTTGGGCCTCGTAGTTGTGGGCATGAATGCCTCACATTCCGTGGCCGACCAGGTAAGCAACACATTTCTGGGCCGATTTACTCAGACGACCACGTGGTATCTGCTGGGGGGCGCCGTCGGCATCGTACTGGGCATCTTCATGACATTGATTGGCCCGCCGGCGAAGAATGCCTGAGCGGCCGCCGCTGGCGTCTGGCGCTTGGTCCATATCGCGCGTAAGTGCCGTGCGATGGATTCTTACGCCAGACCGTGAGTGCGAAAATATGACGCAGCGAAGCAGCGATCGGCCAGAGCCACGACCTGCTGCGCCGCTGGCGACCCGGGTGACCGGAAATTGATCGTGGCGATCAGCGGTCGCTCATTGAGGCTCAGCAGGTCAAACGCGGGCTCGATGCCGCTGTCGTGGAGTTCATGCAACAAATGGGCTTGAAAGGATTGTAATGTTATGGCATCCCCCTGCATATCCAACCCACAGGCGAGCAGACTCAACGTCATCAATTCTCCGCCGCTCCAGATTGTGGCAATGCCAGAAGAATTCGCAGTTGCGGCCCATCTCAGCCGCAGATCATCGACCGGCCCACCGAGCGATATCGTGAAGACCGTCGGTTCGCGCCACAGTGCAGTTGAAAATCGCACGATAAGTTCCGAAGCACACCAAATTGGCTCAAGGCTTTCATACGAGTAGCTTTGACGCGTTCGTAGTTCTCCTCGGGTATTGAGATCGGCAACCATGAACTCTCGCATGGCGGTTCTCTCTTCTCATTTCCGAATAGCAAGGGACTTCGCGCAAATTGCGCTTATAACATTCCATTCTCCAGAAAGGGAATTCCGAAAAACAGAAATTTTTCGGTTGGCGCACTGCCATGTGCGAGATTATTTTTTGACCACCTTTACCATCAGGATTCATAAGGGAGTTTCGTATGAAGAACAAAGCGAGCGCGTCGATGGGAAATCGCGATGTGGCATTTGGACGCAAGACCCCTGGCAATGGTTCGAGAGGCAACGGTAATGGCAACGGTCACGGTGCGGTGGTAGCCGAACGCCGCGACATGGCAAGGGAAGATCATGCGCTGTCGGATCAGCCATCGATTGCCGCGATTCGCAAGGCGGCCCGCGAGGGAAACACGCGGACCAGGGAATTGGATAAGACCACGTTGCTGACCGCGCTGCTGGCGTTTCGCAAGGGGAATTTCTCGGCACGCCTGCCCATCGACCTGGACGGCATGGACGGCAAGATCGCCGATGCTTTCAATGATGTCATCGAGATGAACCAGCGCATGAGCGCGGAACTTGAGCGACTCAGCCAGGTCGTCGGCAAGGAAGGCAAAATCTCGCAGCGCACCGAAATGGGCGAAGTGACCGGGGCATGGAAGGACTCGGTCGACTCCGTGAATGCCCTGATCGGCGATCTGGTGCATCCGACGAGGGAAACCGCGCGTGTCATCGGGGCCGTGGCCAAGGGAGATCTGTCGCAGACGATGGCGCTGGAAATTGAAGGCCGTCCGTTGGCCGGCGAATTCCTGCGCACGGCCAAGACCGTCAACACCATGGTGGAGCAACTCGGGAGTTTCGCCGCCGAAGTGACACGCGTGGCGCGCGAAGTGGGTACGGAAGGGAAACTGGGCGGGCAGGCGAAAGTGAAGGGCGTTGCCGGAACCTGGAAGGATCTTACCGACTCCGTGAACTCGATGGCCGCAAATCTGACGTCGCAGGTCCGCAATATCGCGGCGGTGACGACCGCCGTGGCCGCGGGCGATCTGTCCAAAAAGATCACCGTGGACGTGAAGGGGGAAATTCTGGAACTGAAAAACACGATCAACACGATGGTGGACCAGTTGCGGTCATTTGCGTCGGAAGTGACACGCGTGGCCCGCGAAGTGGGGACCGACGGAAAACTCGGCGGGCAGGCCGATGTCAAGGGCGTGGCGGGAACGTGGAAGGACCTGACTGATAGCGTCAATCTGATGGCCGGCAATTTGACCGGCCAGGTGCGCAATATCGCGGCCGTCACGACGGCAGTGGCCAACGGGGACTTGTCCAAGAAGATCACTGTCGACGTCAAGGGAGAAATTCTCGAATTGAAAAACACCATCAACACGATGGTGGAGCAGCTCAACAACTTCGCCTCGGAAGTGACGCGCGTGGCCCGCGAAGTGGGCACCGAGGGCAAATTGGGCGGCCAGGCCGAAGTGAAAGGCGTCGCCGGCACATGGAAAGATTTGACCGACTCCGTGAACTCGATGGCCGGCAACCTGACGTCGCAGGTCCGCAATATCGCGGCCGTCACGACGGCCGTGGCCAAGGGAGACTTGTCCAAAAAGATCACCGTGGACGTGAAGGGGGAAATTCTGGAACTGAAGAACACGATCAACACGATGGTGGACCAGTTGTCATCGTTTGCGGCGGAAGTAACGCGCGTCGCGCGTGAAGTGGGCACCGAGGGCAAGCTGGGCGGACAGGCCGACGTGAAGGGCGTCGCCGGCACATGGAAGGACTTGACGGACAACGTGAACCTGATGGCCGGCAATCTGACATCCCAAGTGCGCAACATCGCGGACGTGACCAAGGCCGTCGCCAACGGTGACTTGACCAAGAAGATCACCGTCGACGTCAAGGGCGAGATTCTGGAACTCAAGAGCACCGTGAATATCATGGTGGACCAGTTGTCGTCGTTTGCGGCCGAAGTGACGCGCGTGGCGCGCGAAGTGGGCACCGAGGGAAAACTGGGCGGACAGGCCGAAGTGCGCGGGGTGGCCGGTGTGTGGAAGGACCTCACGGATTCGGTCAACCTGATGGCCGGCAATCTCACCGTGCAGTTGCGCGACATGTCGAAAGTGGCGACGGCCATCGCCAACGGCGATCTGGCTCAGAAGATCACGGTGGACGTGCGAGGTGAAATCCTGCAGATCAAGAACGTGATCAACACGATGGTGGATCAGCTCTCATCGTTTGCATCGGAAGTGACGCGCGTGGCGCGCGAAGTGGGCACGGAGGGCGAACTGGGCGGTCAGGCCGACGTGAAAGGCGTCGCCGGAACATGGAAAGACCTCACCGACTCGGTGAACTCGATGGCCGGTAATCTGACGGCGCAGGTGCGCAACATCGCCGCGGTGACGACGGCCGTCGCCAACGGGGACTTGTCGAAGAAGATCACCGTGCCGGTGAAGGGCGAAATCCTGGAGCTGAAGAACACGATCAACACGATGGTGGACCAGCTCAACTCGTTCGCGTCGGAAGTGACGCGCGTGGCGCGTGAGGTGGGCACGGAGGGGAAACTGGGCGGGCAGGCCGAGGTGAAGGGGGTCGCCGGCACGTGGAAAGACCTCACCGACAACGTGAATTTCATGGCCGGCAACCTCACATCGCAGGTGCGCAACATCGCGGCGGTGACTACCGCGGTGGCCAACGGAGACTTGTCCAAGAAGATCACGGTGGACGTCAAGGGTGAGATTCTGGCCTTGAAAAACACGATCAACACGATGGTGGACCAATTGTCGTCGTTCGCCGCGGAAGTGACGCGCGTGGCCCGCGAGGTGGGCACCGAAGGAAAACTCGGCGGACAAGCCGATGTGCGCGGCGTGGCCGGCACGTGGAAGGATCTGACGGACTCGGTGAACTCGATGGCGGGCAACCTGACATCACAGGTGCGTAACATCGCGACGGTCACGACCGCCGTCGCCAATGGCGACCTGTCCAAGAAAATCACCGTCGACGTGAAGGGGGAGATTCTCGAGTTGAAGAACACCATCAACACGATGGTGGACCAATTGCGGTCGTTCGCCTCGGAAGTGACGCGCGTGGCCCGCGAAGTGGGCACCGAAGGAAAACTCGGCGGACAAGCCGACGTCAAAGGAGTCGCCGGCACATGGAAGGACCTGACCGACTCGGTGAACCTGATGGCCGGCAATCTCACCGGCCAGGTGCGCAATATCGCCGCCGTGACGACCGCCGTGGCCAACGGCGACCTGTCCAAGAAGATCACCGTGGACGTGAAGGGGGAGATTCTCGAGTTGAAAAACACCATCAATACGATGGTGGAGCAGCTCAACAATTTCGCCTCGGAGGTGACGCGCGTGGCGCGTGAAGTGGGCACGGAAGGAAAACTGGGCGGGCAGGCTGAGGTGAAGGGTGTGGCCGGCACCTGGAAAGACCTGACCGACAACGTGAATTTCATGGCCGGCAATTTGACCAACCAGGTGCGCGGAATCGCGAAGGTGGTGACGTCGGTGGCCAATGGTGATCTGAAGCGCAAGCTCACCGTGGACGCCAAAGGTGAAATCGCCGAACTGGCCGACACGATCAATGGCATGATCGACACGCTGGCGACATTTGCCGACCAGGTGACAACCGTGGCCCGCGAAGTGGGCGTCGAAGGAAAGCTGGGCGGGCAGGCGAACGTACCCGGCGCCGCCGGCACCTGGAAGGATCTCACGGATAACGTGAATCAGCTCGCGGCGAACCTGACGACGCAGGTTCGGGCCATTGCGGAAGTCGCAACCGCCGTGACCAAGGGCGATCTGACCCGATCCATTTCCGTGGCGGCCCAGGGAGAAGTGGCGGCCCTGAAGGACAACATCAATGAGATGATCCGTAACCTGAAGGACACAACCCTGAAGAACGCCGAGCAGGACTGGCTCAAGACCAATCTGGCCAAATTCAGCCGGATGCTTCAGGGTCAGAAGGATCTGTTGACAGTCGGGCGGCTTATCCTGTCGGAATTGGCGCCGGTGGTCAGCGCGCAGCAGGGTGTGTTTTACATGATGGACACCGCCAAGCAGGACGAGCCGTTCCTGCGCCTTCTTGCCAGCTATGCCTACAAGGAACGCAAGAACGTCGACAACCGGTTCAGGCTGGGCGAGGGACTTGTCGGCCAGTGTGCGTTGGAAAAGGAAAAGATACTGCTCACCGAGGTTCCCAACGACTACGTCAAGATCACCTCGGGGTTGGGCGAAGCCGAGCCGTTGAACATCATCGTGCTGCCGATCGTGTTCGAGGGCCAGGTGAAGGCGGTCATGGAACTGGCGAGCTTCGATCGATTCAGTCCGACGCACGAAACATTCCTGGATCAACTGACCGAATCGATCGGCATCGTGCTGAACACCATCGAAGCGAACATGCGTACGGAGGATTTGCTCAAGCAGTCGCAATCCCTGGCCCGCGAGCTGCAAAGTCAGCAGGAAGAACTTCAGCAGACCAACGCTGAACTGGAAGAAAAGGCCAAGCTGCTGGCCGATCAGAACGTCGAAGTGGAACGGAAGAACACGCAGGTCGAGCAGGCCCGCCAGGCGCTGGAGGAAAAGGCCAAGCAACTGGCCCTGACCAGCAAGTACAAGAGCGAATTCCTGGCCAATATGTCGCACGAATTGCGCACGCCGCTCAATTCGCTGCTGATTCTGTCCGACCAGTTGTCGAAGAACGGCGACGGAAATCTCACGCCGCGTCAGATTGAGTTCGCCAAGACTATCCATTCGTCTGGCAACGATCTGCTGACGCTGATCAACGATATTCTCGACCTGTCCAAGATCGAATCCGGGACGGTCATCGTCGACGTGGGCGAGGTTTCCTTCCGCGATCTGAACGATTACGTCGACCGCACGTTCCGGCATGTGGCCGAGAGCAAGAAGCTCGAGTTCGTCCTGGAAGTCGCGCCGAATATGCCGCGCTCGCTGCACACCGACGCCAAGCGATTGCAGCAAATCCTCAAGAACCTGCTCAGCAATGCCTTCAAGTTCACCGACCGCGGGCGCGTGTCGTTGCAGATGGCGCCGGTGACTAGCGGCTGGAACGCGGAAAATGCCTCGCTCAACCGCGCCCGATCCGTGGTGGCGCTGTCGGTATCCGATACCGGCATCGGCATCCCGGCGGAAAAGCAACAGATCATCTTCGAGGCGTTCCAGCAGGTGGATGGGTCGACCAGTCGCAAATACGGCGGGACCGGGCTGGGACTGGCCATCAGTCGCGAAATCGCCGGTATGCTCGGAGGCGAAATCAAGCTCAACAGCGCCATCGGCGTTGGCAGCACGTTTACTCTCTATTTGCCGCAGACCTATGTGCCCAAAACGACTCGACGCCAGCCCGGCGCCGCAGGCGAAACCACGCCTATGCTGGTGCAGCCCGAGAAGAGCGACGGCGCGACGCCGGTTTTGCTGGGAGAGTCAGGCGCAACCAGCGGCTCGGGCGTCAATGCGGCGCCGGCGCCAGTTGCGGCGCCGGCCGATGACCTGGGAAATATCGGGCCGGGGGATAAGGTGCTTCTGGTCGTGGAGAACGACATTCACTTCTCCCGTTATTTGCTGGATATGGCCCACGAGAACGGATTTCGGGCGGTGATAGCGGCCCGGGGAGCACAAGCCCTGGCGCTGGCGCGCGAGCTCACCCCGCACGCCATCACGCTGGATATCAATCTGCCGGACATCGACGGCTGGCGCGTGTTGGATCGCCTCAAGGACGACGTGCAGACCCGCCATATTCCTGTGCAGATCATCACCACCGAGGAAGAGCGTGAGCGTGGCCTGCGGATGGGCGCCATGGGCGCCTTGACCAAGCCCTTGCGGACGCGCGAAGTTCTCGATGGCGCCTTTGCCCGCATCAAGCAGCAGATCGAGCCGCACACGCGAAAACTGCTGCTCATTCAGCCCGACCCGGAGTCGGCGCGATATGCGGCCGATCTGATCGGCGGTGACGGTCTGGAGATAACCCAGGTCGCTTCAGGCGCGGACGCCATCGCGGCGGCAGGCGCGGGAGCGTTCGATCTGGTCGTTACCTCGCCGGATGTGCCCGACAAGCGGCCCTTTGATCTCATCGACGACCTGGGCGAATTGCCCGGAGTTGCCGATACGCCCATCATCGTGCACACCAGCCGCGAATTGTCCAAGAAGGAGGAAACTCACCTCAAACGGTTGTGCCAGACGATGGTGGTGAAAGATGTACGCTCGCCGCAGCGGCTGCTGGATGAGGTGGCGATGTTCCTGCACCGGCCGTTGTCAGCGTTGGACAATCCGCGAAGGGAAATGATTCAGCAGCTTCACGACGCCGATGCCGTCCTGTCCGGCAAGACGGTTCTGATCGTCGACGATGATATTCGCAACATCTTTGCCATGACGAGCCTGCTGGAACCGCACAAAATGCAAATCCTGTCGGCCGAAACCGGTCGCGGCGCCATCGAAATCCTTCAGGCCCAACCCGAAGTCGATGTGGTGCTGATGGATATCATGATGCCGGACATGGACGGGTACGACACCATGCGAGCGGTGCGAAAGCTGGCCAAGTTCCGGGCACTGCCCATTATCGCGCTCACCGCCAAGGCCATGAAGGGAGACCGTGAAAAGTGCATTGAAGCCGGCGCCTCGGATTACATCAGCAAGCCGGTCGACAGCGAGCAGCTCTTGGCGCTGCTGCGCGTCTGGTTGTATCGATGATCCGGCGAACGCACGTTCATGGACACCAAGGCGAAAATCCTGATCGTCGACGACCAGCCCGAAAAGCTGCTGGCGCTTGAGGCGGTTCTCGATGATCTGCACCAGATCCTGGTGCTGGCCCATTCCGGCCGCGAGGCGCTGCGGCACGTGCTGAATCACGATTTCGCGGTGATCCTTCTGGACGTCAACATGCCCGGCATGGACGGATTCGAGACCGCCAGCCTGATCCGCCAACGCAGCAATTCGCGCCACACGCCGATTATCTTCATCACCGCTTACGGGGACGAACTGCACGCGGCGCGCGGGTATTCGCTGGGCGCCGTTGATTACATTCTGACGCCGGTCGTTCCCGACGTTCTGCGAACCAAAGTGGGCGTCTTTGTCGACCTGTTCACCATGACCGAACAGATCAAGCGACAGGCCGAATCCCTGCAACGCCGCGCCTCGCAAATGCAAAAACTCGCCGCGGCGTCGCTGCTCATCAACACCGCCCTGTCGATCGACCGCATGTTGAAAACAGTCACGGAAACGGCCCGCGATATCATCGGAACCCATCAGGCCGTCACTCTCTTTCTTGCCGGCGACGCGGCCGGCGCGGCCGGCAAGTCGAGGGCGATCGGCAGTTTCTCGGAGAAGTATGCGGCCTGGAACGAGACGGAATTGAGCATCGATGCCCTTGCCAGCGTGCTCGCCGGCCGGGCGCAATCCGCCACGTGTATGACACAGGACGAACTGATGGATAGTCCGGTCTGGGAGGTTCTTTGCAAAACGCAGATTCCCCCGGTCAGCGGCGGCCTGCTCATCGCCCCGCTGACCGGTCGCAACGGCGCCAACCTCGGCGTGATTTATCTCTGCGATCGCTATGGCGGCCCTTTCACCCGCGACGACCAAGCGTTGCTCGTGCAGTTGGCGCAGATGGGATCGATTGCTCTTGAAAACTCCGTCTACGCTCAAGAGCAGCATGTCAATCGCGTGAAGGATGAATTCCTGGCGACGCTCAGCCATGAATTGCGAACGCCGCTCAATGCCATTATGGGTTGGACCCAGTTGCTCAAGATGGAAAAACTGGACGGGCAAGTCGCCCACGGACTGGACATCATCGACCGCAACGCGCGGGCCCAGACCAAACTCATTGAAGACCTGCTGGATGTGTCGCGCATTGCTTCCGGCAAACTGCGGCTGAATCTCAGCCTCACGACGCTGGAACCGGTCATTCAAGCGGCTGTCGACGCCGCCCGGCCGGCCGCGGAGGCCAAGAAAATAACTCTTGAAGTGCGATTGTCCGCCCAATCGATTCCCACCATGGTCGATCCCGACCGCATTCAACAAGTCGCATGGAATCTGCTCTCCAATGCCATCAAATTCACCGGCGCCGGCGGCCGGGTGTTTGTTGAACTGGAACATATTGTCCGCAGCGGAGCTGAACGGCTGGTATTGCGCGTCGGAGATTCCGGACATGGCATCGACCCCAGGTTCCTCCCTTATGTATTCGATCGCTTCCGCCAGGCGGACAGCACCAGCACGCGCCCGCATGGCGGCCTTGGAATCGGCCTGTCGATTGTCCGCCATATCGTCGAGCAGCACGGCGGCGCGGTGAGCGCCGAAAGCGCCGGGGTCGGACGGGGCGCCACATTCAGTGTCGAACTTCCCGTGGCGGCCCGAGGCGCCGCCCCTGTCCGGCCGCTGACCTCAACCGACGACCGCGAAATGCACGCGCCGCCAGCGGCGCAAATCCCGCCGGCACCTGGATCCCTGACGGGCTTGCGCATTCTGGTCGTCGACGACGAATCCGACGCGTGCGACATTATCGCCGCTGCACTCCGCCATGCCGGCGCCTTTGTCGTGGCGGCCAATTCCGCCGCCGACGCATTCCACGCCCTCGACACCGTCCAACCCGATCTCATGGTAAGCGACATCGCCATGCCCGAGCTGGATGGCTATTCCTTGATTCGCCAGATTCGCCGCCGGCCGGCCGGTCAGCGCGGCGACATTCCCGCCATTGCCCTCACCGCGTATGCGCGCAAAGAGGACCGCACTAACGCTTTGAGCGCCGGCTATCAGGCGCACCTGGCGAAGCCGATCGACCAGGTTGAGTTGATCAATTGCATCGCTCAACTGGCGTCGGGTCTCAAGGCGGCTGCGCCGGTGATGCGTTTGGCGCGATGATGCAGCGATGCCAATGCCGTTTGAAATACTGAATCTCGCGCTCAGGCTGCCTGGCGGCAGGCCGCGTTACGCCCTTCACTTCCGATCGCTGTCAGCATGACCCGCGACCGCTTGGCTGGCGGCTTATGAAGCGGCGAAATGCCATGATTGACATTCCCCCAAGCACATGTCCAAGGGCGCGGCACCGTGCCGCGCCCTTGACAGAGGTTGGGAGGACTCGGACGACCTTGCCGATCAGCGATTGGCATCCGTATTTGCCTGCGCGCCTCCACTATTCTGCGCCGGCGACATCGCCTGCGATCCGCCGCTCGCCTGGCTCACGGCAACCATCACAGTTTGGCTGACGAGCCGCGCGGCCGTGTCCTGATTATCCGGCCATTGCCCGCGCTGATCATGCAGACGGTTCAGTCGGGCCAGCAGCGCCTGATGCAGTTGAGCACTGTCGATCCGCCCGGGTTCTTCAATTTTCCACGAGTTCAAAATGGTGCCCTCGTTGAAAAGATAGATCTGCAGCGCCGGCAGTTTCGCGTCGCCGTTCGCCGCGAAGAACACCGTAGCCGCCAGTTTCTGATCCCGACCCGGCTGGCCGCCGCTTGTCGGCATTGGTGCGCTTGACCCGTTCAGTTGCGGCAAATAGCCCTGGTAGATCGGCACCTCGTCGGTGAAAACCTGGTTCACATCGTGAATCTTGAAATCGGAGTGGTACTTATCCTTCCAGTCCTGCTGGAATTGTGCGGCGGCCTGATTCAGATCGTCATACTTGTTGTCCTTCTCCTTGTCGAGTCGATCACGGTCTGCCTTCGAGAGGTCGCCGATAATCGTGCTCATTCCATTCTTTGTCACCGCCGCCTCGGTGACCTCCGCCAATACATTGCGGATCGCCTTGGCCTCGGAGCTATCGGTGACAAGCTGTCCCTGCGGCCGGGTCGTAGCACCGCTCATCTGGTCCGGCCTGACGTCCATGCCGCCGTTGATCGCACCGGGTGTCGGCGGATTCGGATCGGCCGCCCGCGCCGGCCCCATGGTCAACCCGCCCAAAACCAATCCCGACACCACCCCAATTACTCGGATTCGCATGACAGACTCCTTTTCCAACAGACTTCCACGTCCGGGAGGCCACACGTTGCAACAGTTGCTCAGCTCGCAACCTCCCGGCTCGCTGACCCGCAAAAGTCGTGCCCCGGTCCAGGTCGTTGGTGCTGAACGGCCTTCCCGACGCGCGAACACCACATATTCCTCCCGGTCGCCAAAGTGCGACGCCGTCGCTCGACGGCTGGCACGGAAGCCCTGTCGGACTTTGTCCGGCCAATTGCGACAATCCGTCGCAATGTCGGCCCATCCGCTCGAGCGATACGCAAATGACTCATTCTGATGTCGTTAATGAGTGAGCGCGTCTTAACCACGGGACGCCACGTAGCATCAGCGCCGACTTGTGGCGGACACAAATCTCCAATATCGGGGCTACCCTCATGGGGCATCCGCAAAAGCATTATGGTGAGTCGCGGGCACGACCCGATGTTATATGGCGTTGCATTCTGTCAGCATCATGGATCGCATAAGTGGCTTCCGAGTTAGGAGTGCAGAAATGATCCTGCAACATATATTGGCCCCTGCGGCGATCGGATATTCGCTCATATACCTCCTTTTCGGAGGCGGTTTCGTCGGAGCTGTGGTGATATTCATCGTTGCCAAGATGCTCGGCAAGTGAACCCACTGAGGCGGCCGCGTTCGCGTAAGAGCTGAATATGCTATAGCGTGGGGACATAAGATGGCGCGCACCACCAACACTGTAAGCGGTTCAGCGAAAGACTTCCTGGCGACGTTGGTGCTGGTTGTGGCGATATTGTATTTTGCCCGCGACATCCTCATTCCAATATGCGTCGCAATACTGTTGGCATTTCTGCTGACGCCAGCGGTCGCTTGGCTGGAGCGGCGGCACGTCGGACGATTCGTTTCGATTGCACTGGTCATGGTGCTCTTATTGTCCGCGATCGGCACGGTCGGATGGGCCGTCGAGCGCCAGATGGCGGATGTTGTGGCGCAGTTACCCAATTACCAGGACAACATACAACGCAAGATACGTCGCATTCGAGGCGCATACGAATCCCGTGTCACGAATGCGGCAAAAGAGGTCGAGGTGACGTTGAACGGCGCCGCCAGCACGAATCCCGCGTCGCAACACTCGACGGTCGCCGCGAGTTCCGAAGCCGGCGCGACCACGACGCAGGCGCAGGCCGCGGGGAGCCCTACTGTCCAAAACGGTGCGGCCGGCCAGCAGAATGGCGAGACTTGGTCCCTGTCCAGGATCATCGGCCAATATAGCGGCCTGGTGCTGAACCCGTTGGCGACATTGGGTTTGATTCTGGTGCTCGCGGTATTCATTCTCGCCAATCGAAAGGATTTGCGGGACCGGATCCTCCGCTTGGTGGGCGATGCCCGACTCCATATTACAACGCAGGCCCTTGATGACGCGGCGCTGAGAATCACGCACTACTTGATGATGCAGTCGGCCATCAACACGGTCTACGGGATTAGCGTGGGTTTGGGCCTTTGGATTATCGGGATTCTGTCGCCGGAGCGAAGATATCCCGATGTTCTGCTTTGGGGGCTGCTTGCAGCATTATCGCGTTTCCTGCCCTATTTGGGGCCGTGGATCGGAGCTGCCTTGCCGCTGGTGTTGTCGCTGGTACTGTTCAATGGCGCGGGAGCGTTTGTGGCCACACTCGGCTTGTATGCGGCCTTGGAGGTGATGACCGCGAATACGCTCGAACCCTGGCTGGACGCCGCCAGCACCGGAATCTCGGCCATCGCTGTGCTGGGATCGGCCGCGTTTTGGACCTGGTTGTGGGGTCCCATCGGGCTGCTGCTTTCCACGCCAATGACGGTTTGCCTGGTTGCTCTGGGCAAGTACGTGCCAGGATTTAATTTCCTGGCGGTCTTGCTGGGCGATGAGCAGACGCTGGAGCCATATATTCGGATATACCAGCGGCTCTTGTCGTTTGATCAGGCAGAGGCGAGCGAACTGCTTCACCAATACGGACGGGCGCAGGGATTGGAACACGTCTACGATGGCGTCATGATTCCCGCACTGGCTCTGGCGGAAGCAGACCGGCGGGCCCGGACCGTTGACGCCGATCGCGAACTCTTCGTGCGCCAGGCGATGCGCGATCTCGTCGAACGGCTAAGCAGCGACGAAACGCAGCGGAACGGGCCGGCGCCGGTCGCACCAGACGCCGGCGTTGCCGTGCTTTGCCTTCCCGCTCATGGCGAGGCCGACGAGATTGTCGGCTTGATGTTGGCACGGCTCCTCGATCGCAAGGGACGCCGCGCGATCGTCGCGTCGCACGCCTCGTTGGCTGGCGAAATGGTCCAGCTTATCGGATCGCAGCCGGCCGCGGTCGTCTGCATCTCGGCACTCCCACCGGCCGCGACTTCACACGCGCTCCATCTCCACAAACGTTTGGCGGCGAAGTTCCCAGGGCTACCCACGGTGGTTGGATTGTGGAGGGGCGCATCGACCACAAGACCGTTGAGAGCCGGTGCGTCCTTCAACGAGCGGGCGCGCTTTGCAACGGATTTGAATGAGGCGGTCGTGGAGCTCACCGAAATGTGCGAATCTCTCCTGCTTCATCAGGCACAGCGAGCGTGAGGCCATTTGTTTTGCATCATTTCATAGACAGTCCGCGAAACGAACATGATGCGCGCCGTTGGAATGATCGCGCTGAATCGACGATGAGCGATGGCCTCACCCGGTCATCTCCGCGGCATGACAACAACTCGACACGAGCTCACGGATGAGCAATGGGTGTTGGTCGAACCCTTTTTGCCGCTCAGCACAGCCCGAACGGGACGCCCGCCCAGCGATCGGCGAACAGGACATCGAGCCGGTGATTCCGCACAAGCAGAACGAATGGGCCCGGCACGACCCGACCACATGGTTTGACAGGTGGGCTTACCGGGGCCGCTGTGTGGCCGAACAATGCGTCGGCTGGCTCAAGGAGTTCCGCCGCATCGGAACGCGATTTGAAAAACCGGCCGTCCACTTTCATGGTATGCTTCAATTGGCCATGATCCGCAGATATCTCAAACTACTGTTTTCAGACAGTGCCTGGTGCGATCTCCCCATCGCGCCAGTGCGCAAAATGATTTTCGCTCATTGTCGTCGTTTTGTCGCCACGTCGGGTCACCCTTGCGACAGGATGGCGGTGTGGACCGGGCCACCAATGTGTGCGGTTTCCAGTAAGCGGTATTTCGTGACTGTGGTACGACGATTGCAATGCCCCCGATAGTGCCCGTGCCGCGATCACAACCGGACGTTTCGGGTGTTCCGAACAGGATGTGCCGCGCCGGGGTACATGTTAGGAGCTTCGTCATGTCAATGGAGAAGACCGAACAGCCCAAGAGCGGTCAGCAAGGCCATGGCGGCCAGGGGCCCTCGAAGCAGCACAATCAGTCCCATTCTGAATCGAGCCAGGCCGGAAGCGAGCGGCGCGACCAGGATGATCGCGACCGGGGCGAGCCAAAGCGCGGCAAGGATGATCCAAGCCGCAAGAATCAATGATTCGCGCGGCCAAGGCTGCTCCGGAGATCGAGGTAGCACTCCGGAGCAGCTTCTGCAGGGTGATGTCGGGTTCCCGTCGATCTGGACATACCACAGACCACGGGCCGAACGAAAAAACGGTTTGGGATACTGTGCCATTGAAGAAACCTCCAGGGTACTTCTGCAAGCCCAAGAGGTTTGCCAAGGCCTCGTCGGTGACAGCCGGCGGGGCTCTTTTTCTTCAACTTCTCTGACACAATTCTCTGACACAGGCCTTATACATCAACGTGCATTTGACGTAAAGCCTTGTCGTTCCTGAATGTCCCCGGTGGGAGTCGGACCCACAACCTTCGGCTCCGGAGGCCGACGCTCTATCCAATTGAGCTACGGGAACCTGCTTTCAAGAGAATATCGAGCGTGGCAGGTCCGATCAAGCCGGGGCTGCGGCCGGGCTTGGCGATTCGGGCGAGATCGACTCTGAACATATTACTTGGACGCCGGCTTGAGCGTTTGGGGCATTTCCAGCATCAGGCCGTCCTTGATCGCCACCGGCCTGGAGTCGATGGTGATGGTTCCCGATTGCAGGCCGGGGCGCGTGGCGGTGACGGTGATCGGCCCGGGTGTCAACGTCGAGCGGATGGCAACGCGGTTGATGCCGCAATCGGTGTCGAGATAGAGGTTGTTGGTGGTGTTGAGCTTGGCGGCATTGAAGCCGCCGCGCCAGATGGCCGGTCCGGTGACGGCGAAATCAACCCTCGCCTCGTCGGTGGGGCAACGGTTGCCCTGGGCGTCGACGACCTCGAAGTCGATCAGGGCCACGTCGCTGCCGTCGGCCCGCAATCCGTCGGGGCCGGTGTGCTGCGTCAGCTTGATCGCCGCGGGCGCGCCGGCGGTCTGGATTTCCTCCTGGGCGACGATCTTGCCGGCCTTGGTGGCGACGGCTTTGAGCGTGCCGGGGGCGAAAACGACATCGGGGAAGGCGTAAACGCAGCCGGTGTCAATCCCTGAATTCAACTCGTCGGAGCCCATGGTTCTGATGCCGGTCGGATCAACGAACTTGTAAAGCTTGTTCTGCGTGCCGATGGATTTCCCGTTGAGGAACAACTCAACCTGGTCGCACTGGCTGGCCGCGACATACACGGCCTTCTTTGTGCCGGCGGGATAGGTCCAATGCCCGATGATGTGAATGTCGGGCTTCTCGTTTTGCATCACGCGCGACACGTAGAAGATCGACTTGGGCAAACGCACGCCGTCCACTTTGCCGCTGACGCGCAGGACATAGCTGCCCTGCTGTCGGCCGTCGGCGTCGGAATCCGTCCAGTAGATGGACGCATAGCCGGACCATTTGGAATGAGCTGGATCGGTATTGTCGATGCGGTTGCGCAGATAGCTGGCATAGCGTGTTGCGCCGGCGAGGCTGAACGTCTCGGAGTTCCAGTGATAAGTATCCAGCGGACGCCCGCCCAGCGAGCCGCTCTTGGGTTTGAACCCAAAGTGCGGCGGCGAGAAATCATCCCAGACATCGCGTCCGGCTTCGTCGCGGAAGTCCTCGGTTTCGATCAGCGGCGCCTTGTCGCGGCGAGCGATGCTGTAACCACGGAAGATATCATCACCCTTGACAAGGTCGGTCTCCGCAGCCTGGCCGATCATGACGCCGTAATACTCGCACACCGGCGTGAGTGCCTTGTTGCCAGCGACATCATCATTGTCCCGCGTGCCCATGACCCGGCCGCCGTGGGGATCCAGCTTCTTGCGCAGATTCACCATCTGCACCATCTGGTCCGCCGTGACGATGGTATTGCCCGCTTCCCAGAAGAAAATGCTGGGGCTGTTGCGGTAGAAAATCATGGAGTCGCGCATGACCTCGACGCGCTGGTCCCACTGCCGGCCGGTGACCTCGCGTTCCTTGTCGCCCGCCGGGCAGACCTGCACGATGCCAAGCCTGTCGCAGGCATCGGAATCGGCCCGCTGCGGCGAGACGTGCATCCAGCGCACATAATTCCCGTTGCTCTCGCGCAGCAGCGACAGAGTGAAGTCGTGCATCCAGTCGGGATACGCCCCGCCCAGGCCGGGCCAGTCATTGGCGGATCGCTGCGAGTAGCCGGTGAGCCAGACAAACCGGCCGTTGAGCCACACGCCGCCCGTGCCGACGCCGCCCTTGAATTCGGTCTGGCGAAATCCGGTCTGCGTCTGGCAGACATCCACCACCTTATTATTGACGGTGAGGATCGAATAGACTTTGTACAAATAGGGATCGTTCACATCCCAGAAGCGCGCTCCCGCCAGCGTGCCGGTGGCCGTGAAAACTTCCGACTGCCCGGACACCAGGTCGGACGTATTGCCGTCGAGCTTCGCCCGCACGATGCCGTCGGCATCCACCACGACGGCCGAAAGCGTGATCGAGGCGTAGCTGTCGGTTTCGTTAAGAACCTCGGCCTCGACGTTGATGTCCGCGGTCTTCTTCGCCAGGTCGATGGCATCGGGATACACATAAATTCCGGTGGTCTGCAGATTCTCAAAAAGCGGCAGGGTCTGGTAAATCTTGCCCGCCACGATCAGCTTGGCATCGCGGTTGAGGCCGCCGAAATTCGGATTGAAATCCTTGGCGTTCCACAGGAACGGCGTGTTGCTGGACTCTTCCCTGTAGCCCGGGCTGTTGTCCACCTTGACCGCCAGCAGATTGTCCTGCCCGCCGAACTTGACGGACTTGGTGATGTCGAGCCCGACCGCCGTCACGCCGTTTTCGTATTTGCCGATGGCCTGGCCATTGAGAAAGAAATGCCCGGCCTGGCGCATGCCGTCGAATTCGAGGAAGATCTTGCAGCCGTCGGCGTCGGCGGGCAGCTTGAAGTGCTTGCGATACCAGCCGATGCCCATCTTTTCGGTCGTATCGCCGCTGCCGTGGTTGATATACGCGCGATAACTGTCGGTGTCGTTCCAGGTGTGTGGAAGACTGATGGCCGTCCACTTTGAATCGTCGAACGCCACCTGACTGGCGGCGGCCGTATCGCCAAACGCGAATTTCCAGTCGGGATTGAAGTTGTAGCTCGCGCGCGGCGAAGCCGGCACGGAATACTTCTCCTGCCCCAGGGCCGGAACCGCCGCCACCAAGATCCACAACGCCAATGCCGAGAAAGCCGTTGAACGGGTCATCTTATTTCCTCCAAAGCGGGATGCCGCACGACATTCCGCGGAAACCGCCGCGACGATCTATGTACTCAACATATTACTTTAGCGTCGGCGGCATCCAAGTCGCCAGGCCGTTCTCGATCACCACCGGCTTGGAGTCAAGCGTGAGCGTCCCCGATTGCAGGCCGGCGCGCGTGGCCGTCACGGTGATCGCACCCGGCGTCAGTGTCGAGCGGATGGCGACGCGGTTGATGCCGCACTCGGTGTCGAGATAGAGATTGTTGGTGGTATTGAGCTTGTCGCTGCAGAATCCGCCGCGCCAGATCACCGGGCCGGTCACGGCAAAATCCACGCGCGCCTCGTCGGTCGGGCAGCGATTGCCATCGGCATCCACCACCTCAAAATCGATCAAGGCCACATCCGCGCCGTCGGCCTGCAGGCCTTGCGGGCCGGTGTGCAGCGTCAGTTTGATGCTCTTGGCGGCGCCGGCCGTCTTGAGTTCCTCCTGCGCCACGACCTGGCCACCCTTGGAAGCGACGGCCTTGAGCGTGCCGGCCGCGAACGTGACCGCCGGGAACGAGTAAATAAAACCAGATTGCGCGGCTTTACTGACGCCCAGCGATTTGCCATTGAGAGACAATTCGACCGAATCGCAGAAGCTGGCGATCACGTACACGGTCTTGGTCGTGCCGGCCGGGTAGGTCCAGTGGCCGATGATGTGGATATCCGGCGTTGAGCTCTGCATCACGCGCGAGGCATAGAAAATCTCCTTGGGCAGCCGCACGCCGTCCACCTTGCCGCTGACGCGCAAGACCTCGCTGCTCTGCTGCCGGCCGTCGGCGTCGGAATCGGACCAGTAAATCGACGCGTAAGCGGAATACATGGCACTGGCGGGATTGGGATTGTCGATGCGGTGGGTGAGGAAATCGCCGTAATAGCGCTTGACGGCGGCCAGAGCGAAGGTCTCCGAATTCCAGTTGTAACTGTCGTTGGGACCTCGCTTGAAACCAAAATGCGGCGGGGAAAAGTCGTCCCAAATGCCGCGCGGGCCTTCATCGCGGAAATCTTCCGTCTCGATCAGCGGCGCGTGGTCACGGGCGGTGTTGGGCCGGCCGAGCATGGTGCCGATATACTCCGCCGCCGTCACCGCCTCGGCCTGCGTGATCGATCGGCAACCCATCGCCCGCCCGCCGCTCGGATCCCACTGCTTGCGAATGCCCACCATCTGCTGCATCTGCGGCCCGGTGACGACCGAGTTCCCCGCCTCCCAGAAGAGCACGCTCGGATGGTTGCGGAAATAAATGATCGAGTCGCGCATCACCTCGCAACGCTGATCCCACTGGCGATCGAACACATCGTGTTCGCCATCGCCGGCCGGGGAGTTGATGGCAATGCCGTATTTATCGCAGCTTGTCACGTCCACGCGCTGCGGCGAGATGTGCATCCAGCGGACGTAATTGCCATTGCTCTGGCGGAGCAGTGCGGCGTTGAAATCGTGCATCCAATCCGGATACGCCTGGCCCAGCCCCGGCCAGTCGTCGACCGAACGCTGCGAGTATCCGGTCAGCCACACGAAATGGTCGTTCAGCCACACCCCGCCGGTGGTCGCGCCGCCCTTGTATTCGGCCTTGCGGAAGCCGGTGTGAATCTTGCACACATCCGCCACCTGCCCGTTGACCGACAGGATCGAATACACATCGTAAAGATAAGGATCGGCCACATCCCAGAACCGCGCCCCGGCCAGCGGGCCGGTGGCCTTGATCGTCGCGGTTTCGCCAGCGGCGATATTCTGAGCGGCGCCAGCGAATTGGGCACGTACGACGCCGTCGCCGTCGACGACGGCCGCCGAAAGCGTTGCGGCCGCGGCGCCGGGCGTCTCGTTGCGAACCTGCGACTCAATGTTCACGCTCACCGTCTTGTTCTTGATGTCATAGCTTGTTCCATAGACATACACGCCGCTCGTCTGCAGATTCTCATACAGCGGCAGTGTCTGATACACCTTGCCCGTGACATGCAGCCAGACATCGCGGTTGAGCCCGCCGAAATTCGGGTTGCTGTTGCTGAACTTCCATTCGAAGGGCATGCCGCTGGATTCCTCCTTGTATTCGATGGTGTTGTCCACCTTCACCGCCAGCACGTTGTCCTGACCGCCGAAGTTCACCAACGCCGTCAGGTCCAGCCCGCAGGCGGTCACGCCGTTCTCATATTTCCCGGCCGGCTTCCCGTTCAGGAAGAAATGCGCCGCCTGTTTCAGCCCTTCAAATTCGAGGAAAACCTTCTGCCCCTCGGCCCCGGCCGGCAGTTTGAAATGCTTGCGATACCAGCCGATGCCCTGATAATACGTCTGGTCGCCGCCGCCGTGGCTGATGAGGGCGCGATAGGTATCCACATCGTTCCAGGTGTGCGGCAGGCTGACATTCGTCCACGCCGAGTCATCGAACGCGGGGTTGGCCGCCTCCGGAACATCCTTGCGGACGAATTTCCACCCCGGATTGAAGTTATACATGGCCCGCGTCGAAGCCGGCGGAGAATACTTCTCCTGCCCCAGCACCGGGACCGCCATCGCCAACATCGCCAAAACTACAGCCGAAAAAGCCATTGACCGGGCCATCTTTTTCCTCCAGAGACAGGATGGCCGAATGGTATCGGATGCCGATGGAGCGTGCAAATGAATATTCGCCCGCGTGGCGTCACAGGCCAATTCTCGCGCGCCTGTAGTGCCGGACACAATCAAGCAGCGCGATGATGAATGACCCCAGCCAAACCCACAGTCCCGCGTTGCCCCACGTCAGGTGCGCCGTCCCTGCGACAAGAAATCGTATTACCAAAAAAACACGCCCGAGAGTACGATCGTGATAACGCAGCACCGAATTGCCTCGATAGCCAGTCTCATTGCTCCTCCGCGTCAAGCGAAAACTGTTTCTTGCGGCACCGAAATCTACTTGTGCGAAGCGTTTCCGCGCGATCAAAGGGGTCGGGCATGTTGTCCACGCCGCGGATTTTGTGATAGAGAATCATTGCAACGGCTCCGCCGGCGGGTCGGTTTGCGGCGATTTCAAGTCCTTTCCCGGCGGAATCGGCGTCCCGCATTCGGGGCAGCGATCCTTGCTGGCGCGGAGATCGTAGCCGCACTCGGCGCATAGCCCGGCACGGGGAGCGGCCCGTTTATTGTGGCGCCAGAATAGCGCGGCCGTGGTCGCGCCGGTAAGCGCAATTGCCCAGTCCGGGACACAAAGCAGTAGAGTCTGGGTGTTGAGCGCCAGGCTAGTGCGCGAAACCGTGCCGAACGAGAATACGAAGCCGAGCATCTTGAAAATGCCCTGCGTCGCCAGCAGATGGTGAAAGTCGTCGGGCTCAGACGCGGGCTGGTGATCCGCCAAGATCTTCAGGCCGCGTAACTCGCCGCCATACGGTTTCCGGACCCTGTCGATGTGTTGGAGATGCGCGCCGATATCGCCACCGTCTGCGCCGCAGATTCCGAGCATCAGCGAGTAGCTCCGCATGTGGATGTCGTCCGTACCGGGGACGGGGTCAATTCGCCAAAAATCAATGTGCAATACGTCATGGACGAACCTGCCGCGCAGCCACCCGACGCCGGCGCCCACTGCAGAGCAAAGCGAGACCGCGATCACCAGCCAGCCAAGAAACCGCCTGATGGTCCGGAAATGCGTTTTGGCTACGCTCATAAAACACCTCGCGATGCGCTCGACTCCCGCGCTAGGTTGCCTGTTGCTGAAATCAATTGTCCGGCGTGTTCTCGGAATTCATAGGGGTCGGGAGTCTTTGATGCAACCAGGTCGATCAAAGACTCCCGACCCCTTTGAATTCCTGGATCCAATAGTTGCTGGCTCACCGGATACTCCTCCCAAGCCTTCGGCAAGGCAAGGCCGCTCCACGGCCGATGCCGCGAGCATTTTACCTGATTCGCCCGCGTGGTGTTATCACCATTTTCCGTTAGAGCACCACGAAGCCGGTAAAACCGCCAGGCGAGCGGGCCGGGAAAAATCTTCACCGGGAACAATTTTCTCTTGCCATCGGCTTTGAGTTTGGTTAATGTAAGGGATGATAGGCAATGAACAATGGATAATTGACAATGGACAATGAGCGGGCAGAAACGGCGGTTTGTCGATCTACTGTCTACTTTCCACTGTCTACCCTCTCGGCCGCAGGCCGGCCCCCACCCCC
>Ga0181520_10000189_pt1 | contig 129060 bp, 79 predicted proteins | sample PEATcosm2014_Bin_29_FD_132451 | JGI IMG/M metagenome (GOLD analysis project Ga0181520, IMG submission 132451) | Peatland microbial communities from MTU Mesocosm Facility, Houghton, MI, USA - PEATcosm2014_Bin02_30_metaG | ecosystem: Environmental > Terrestrial > Soil > Wetlands > Peat | place... | reverse complement strand
CGTTTTGCGGTTCAGGGCAAGCTTGCCCTGAACCGCAAAGCAAAAACAAAAACCTTCCTGAGAAGGAAAAAGTGTCGGAGATGTGCCCGGTCTAAAATGTCGGTTAACTGCCCGGCCGTTCAGTCAGGTATAGACCGGTCGGATGCCTGAGCGCTCGTTCCCTCATTTCGATTGTGCGACAGGGGTGGGTTATATTCTGCAAAAGCTGGTTGGGACAGGTGGTGAGGGGCGGAGTTTTCCCTTAGCTGGGGGAAGTTAAAGAGTGGAAGAATGAGGGTTGAGGCCCCCAGATTCTGAAAGTCCAGACCTGGGGGCCGGGGCAATTCAAGGTGGTCAATGTGCAGAGGTCATGGAGTACGGGAGTTCGAGTTTCTGCATCGACCAGTTCGCTTCAGCTTTGGTGCTCATCACAAAGCGTAGCTCGCCTCCGTCCATCAATTCGTTGTGCCGGATGAATAGGCGCCCAAGTGGCTTTCCGCTCAGTGTGACCGACTTGATGTATGCATTCGACGAACTCAAATGTTCTGCAACGATCCTGAACGTGTTTCCGTTGGGAAGGTGCAGAGTGGCCTGGTCTACAAAGGGACGGCCAATTACATATTCGTTCGACCCTGGCGCGACGGGGTAGAACCCCAGCGATGTGAAGATAAGCCAGGCAGACATCTGTCCAAGATCGTCGTTGCCCACAAGACCGTCGGGCGCCGTACGATACTGTGACTCGACGATCTGGCGAAGCCGCTCCTGTGTGCGAACGGGAGCCCCTGCATAGTCGTACAGGTAGGCGAGGTGATGACTCGGCTCATTGCCGTGGATGTATTGCCCGATCATGCCGCTAATGTCCTCGACATCGGCATATTGGTGCGGGTCTACCTTGGAATCGAACATCGCGTCGAGCTTGCCGATGAGTTGCTGGCTGCCCCCAAGCAGATCGATGAGCCCTTGTTCATCCTGCGGTTGAAACCAGGAGTATTGCCATGAATTGCCCTCGGTGAAGCCGCTCCCGGCTCCAGCGCGGGCAGGATCAAACGGAGTGCGGTAATCGCCGTTCGCCAGACGGGGCTCTACAAAGCCATCTTTAGCATTGAAGTTGTTGCGCCAGTTTGCCGCTCGCTTGTTGAAAGCGTCAGCCAACTCAGCATGATTCATCGCTTTGGCCATTCGTGAAATAGTCCAGTCGTCGAAGGCATACTCGACCGTCTTCGAGGCTGCTTCATCATCGTGGTCGACAGGGACATAGCCGAACCGCATGTATTCTTCCAGGCTTCCATACGGCGCATATGTGGCGCTGGCGACGACGGCACGAAGCGCTCCCTCGGCATCGAATCCGCGAATGCCCTTCATGTAGGCGTCCACGATTTCCGGTACAGCGTGATAGCCGATCATGCACCAGGTTTCGATTCCCTGTTCCTGCCAGATGGGCAGAATTCCAAACGGGCTCTCGCGGCGGGAAGCAAGCATGGAGTTCACCAGATCGCTGGTGCGTGCCTCCGGCTCAAGAATGGTCATCAGCGGCTGCTCGGCGCGAAATGTATCCCACAGGCTCAGGTTCGAAACGAATTGAAAGCCGGCTGCGTGGTGCACCTGATTGTCAGGGCCGCGATAGCTGCCGTCGACATCCATGGTCAGGTTCGGCGACATCATCGCGTGATACAGCGCCGTGTAGAGGCCCTTCTGCACGTCCGGTGGCGCTGCGATGTCCACCCGTTGGAGTTCCTTCGTCCAAGCGACCCTGGCTGCAGCATGTACCGCGTCGAAGTCGAACGCGGGCACTTCGGCATCCATGTTCGCGATGGCGTTGTCCTCACTGACGGGCGAGAGCGCCACCTTGACGACGAGCGGCTGCGGCTGGAGCTTGAATCCGAAGACTGCAACGATGCCGCGGCCTTCAATAGCCTGCGTATCTTCAGGAGTGGTGCCGGGGGTCTTGAAACCGTGATATTCCACTGGCGCGGGCTCACGGTTATATAGGCTGTGTTGCTCAAACGGTTGCGAGAACCTTATTGCAAAGTAGAGTTGACGGCCGGGGGCCCAGCCACGCGTTTCGCGCATACCGGTGACGGTCCCGTCGTCGTGAATGCGCAGACGCGACCAGAGCACTTTGCCAGGATAGTTGTAGATAGAGGAACGAAGGTCGAGTAGAACATGCGCCGGCTTGCCCGCAGGGTATGTATATCGATGCACACCGACACGGGCGCTCGCCGTCAACTCGACATGGACACCGTAGTCGAGTAGATCGACCGCATAATAGCCGGGCTCAGCCCGTTCTTGCTGGTGAGTGAAGCGGGAGCGATATCCCGACCCAGGTTTCTCGACGTCACCCGGCTCGAGCCGGACATCGCCGCTAATCGGCTGGAGCAAGACGTCACCGAGATCGGAGTGTCCACTGCCGGAAAAGTGGGTGTGCGAGAATCCGAGGACTGTGGTGTCCTCATAGCGATAGCCTGATGCCCACTTGTAACTCTGCTTGAAGGGCCGAATCTGTGTGTCGGGAGAGAGCTGCACCATTCCGAAGGGCACAGTCGCGCCCGGAAACGTATGGCCGTCCGGTCCGGTCCCAATGAATGGATCGACCAAGGCGAGCCTGTCCTGTGCCGAGGGAATCGATTGCGCGTGCGTTACGCGCTGCCCCATGAAGAGCAGTGCACCGAAGACTACAGGCGCAACCTTCAACGCGACGCAAATGCTTTGCCGGGCGAGGGAGATTTCAGCCTCGAAAATCAAGGCCGTGGATTTCATCAACTTCGGACTTAACTGGACCACAGGTGACCGCCTCCGATCAACGTTGCATGCGATAAAGTTGAAGCGGTCCCAGGCTGCTCATTAAAGGTTCGCTCAACGGTCAGTGCGCTGCCGCCGTCGCCTTGGCTTCTTCCGGGCTGGGCCTGCGCATCAGGAAAGGCAATGGTACCAAGAAGAGAATGATAAACCCAAGAATCCAGAATGAGTTGGCAAAGCTGAGCACATTCGACTGCAAATTGACTTGCGCCGAAAGCTGCGCTAAGGCGCGATGCGATGCCTGGGAGGGACTGGCGCCCATGGCGATGAAGTTTTGCGTCATGGCCTGAAGCTGCCGCTCGAAAAACGGGTTCGCGTGATTGGTGTGAGCGGTGAGTGCAACGCGGTGCGTCTGGTCCTGGCGGGCGATGAAGTTGTTGAGGAGCGAAACACCAATGCCTCCGCCCAAGTTGCGCAAAAAGTTGCTGATGCCCGAGACCTGATTGAATTTGTTCCGCGGGATTCCAACGTAATTCAGCGTACTGATGGGAATGAAGATCAGCGGAATCCCAATCACCTGGACGATTCGATAGCCCACCATGGTTTGGAAGCTGACGCCGTAGTGAATGCTGGTAACGTGAAAGAGCCCGAAGGACGTGAGAGCGAAACCGCATGCGATGATGACCCGCGGGTCGAATTTGGTGGCCAGAATGCCGGCGATGGGCATCATAAGGGCAAGTGCGATAGCACCGGGCGAAAGCGCCATGCCCGCCTGCTGTGCGGTGTAGCCGAGATCGTTTTGCAGAAATTGGGGCAGCAGAATGGTGGTGCCGTTCAAAACCATGCCGAGAATGAAACTGAATGTGACAGCCGTGGCGAAGTTCCGCCTGCTCAGCAGCCGCAAGTCCATGATGGGATTCTCGTGCGTGAGCTCGCGAATGACCAGCGCTACGAGCGCGGTAATAGAAATAACCAGGCTGATGAGGATGGCATGGGACGAGAACCAGTCGTTCTCCTCACCCTTGTCGAGCACGTACTGCAAAAAGCCCACGCCGATGACGATGAGACCGATGCCGATATAGTCCACGCGAAAGTTGGACTTGATCGCGTTTCTTAGATAAGCAGGATCGAACACAATGCGCTGGGTAAGGAAGAGCGAAAGAATGCCGATGGGCACGTTGATGAGGAAGATCCAGTGCCAGCTATAGTTGTCTGTAATCCACCCGCCAAGCGTAGGGCCGATGGCTGGCGCAACCAAGATGGCGACGCCATACATGGCGAAGCCCATACTGCGCTGTTTGGCTGAGAATGTGTCGGCCAGGATGGCCTGCTCGGTGGGCTGCAAACCTCCGCCTCCGGCGCCCTGGAGGATGCGGAAGAAGATGAGCATGGGCAGGCTGGGCGCCAGCGCGCAGAGGAACGAACTGATAGTGAAGATGGAAACGCATCCCATGTAAAAGCGCTTACGCCCAATCACGTTGGAGAGCCATCCGCTCATGGGCAGCACAACCGCGCTGGAAACCAGGTAGCTTGTGATGACCCAGGTGCTTTCTTGCGAGCTGGCACCAAGTGTTCCTGCAATGTGCGGAAGAGAGACGTTAGCGATCGAGGAGTCGAGCACTTCCATGAACGTGGCCAACGTCACGGTCATGGCCACGATCCATGGATTGATTGGCGGACGCGCAGACGGCGCATAGCCGGCAGTGGTGATTTCGCTTGTCTCAGTCATGGGTTAATCCAGGCGCACCTTAGGTTCGACTGACATTCCCGGACGCAGCTTGTCCATGTCCTTCTGGCCGGCATTAAAACGAACGCGAACCGGAAGACGCTGAATCACCTTCACATAATTTCCGGTAGCATTCTCAGGAGGGAGAACGCTGGTGCGCGAACCGGTGACCGCCGGCATGCTCTCCACTGTGCCGTCGAATGTTTCGTGCAGCGCGTCGACATGGATGCGCACATGTTCGCCGGGATGAATGCGAGCCAACTGCGTTTCTTTGAAGTTGGCCGTGACCCACAGGTCATCTGTCTGGACGATCATGAAAAGCTGCTGGCCTTTGCCAATGCGCGCGCCTACCTCAGCACTGCGCTGCGTAACTACGCCGCCAACCGGGGCCTGAACGCGGCAATAGTCAAGGTTGAGGCGGCTCTGCTCCAGCGCTGCCTGCGTGGCTTCAGCGTTGGCCTGCTGGCCTTTGATATCGGCCTCGCGAATGGCGACTTGCAACGGTGCACTGCGCTGCGTTTGCTCAAGCCTGCTTCGCTGTTCAGCCAGTTGAGCCATGCGCTGCTCAACGGTCTTTTGCGCAGAAGCAACTGATGCCTGGTTTGAAGCTACGGTCTGCGCCTGCGCCGCAGCGGCGGCCTTGTAGTGGTCGTAGTCCGCACGTGCTACCTCCTGCTTGTCAAAAAGATTCTGGTAGCGCGCAAAGTCAGCCTGGTCGCGTTCGTTGACGGCCTGAGATTCCTTCAACCTGGCAATCGCGCTGTCCAGGTCGTGCCGTGCCGCGGAGAGCTCAGCCTCTGAGCCTGCCACCTCAGCTTGGCGCGTGGACAGATCGCCCTGATTGCTGATTACTGTCATGGGCAAGTTGGGATGCGCAGCGCTTAATTGCGCCACGGCCTGATCATGCTGCGCGCGCGCCTGCTCGAACGCGATTTCGTCGTCGCTCGGGTCGAGTTCCACCAGGAGCGTCCCGGCCTTGACATCCTGGTTGTCGTCCACGTGAACAGCCCTGATGGTCCCATCGATGCGCGACGCGATCGGGTTCAGGTGGCCGTCAACCTGTGCATCATCCGTGTCTTCGAAACCACTGCTGTAGAGGTACCAGCCGACTCCGGCGACCAGCAGCACCAGAACGACCCCGCCGATCAGGAAGGGATTCACAAGGCGGCGCGGTTCGGCGGGCTCGGAGAGGCCAGTATCCGCCGGGACTCCTGTGACGGGTGGCGCCGTTTTAGTATTTGTATCTGTATCCATGCTCATTTACTGACTCCCTTTGAATAAGTCGGGAAGGATTTTCTCAGCTTCTCCCATAGCGTGGGCGAGCGAAATCCTGGCCAGGTTCTGCGCGAAGAGGCTGCTGACATAGTCGTGATCCGCTGAAGCCAGCTCCTCCTGTGAGTTCACGACCTCAACGGAGTCCGCCACGCCCACCGCGAAGCGGTCTTGAGATTGCTGAAGAATTGAGAGCGCGAGCTTGCGGTTGCTCTCGGCTGTTGTTACTTGGTCGTTGGCCACGGTGAGATCAATCCAGGCATTGCGCACGTCGAGTTCCACTGTGCCTCGCTGGCTTGAGAGCTCGGCGCGGCGTTCCGTCAGCACGGCGTCAGCCTGCGCAGTGTCAGCGCGGGTGCGGCCGCCGTTGAAGATGGGAACGTTTAGCGAAGCGCTGGCCTGAAAAACTCCGTTGCCCGTGTTGGGATTGACGCCCTGGATTCCGTATTGCCCGCTGACGCCGACCGACGGAAGATACTCGGCCCCCGCAGCCTTGCGCGCTTCTTCCGCTGCGCGCAGTTGGGCTTCGGCTGCCCTCAAATCGAGCCGCTGTGTCCATGCGCGGCGCACAAATTCCTCGACAGGTGCGCTTTCGCCGGGCTGCGCCTGTAGCTTTTCAGCAATGGAAATGTCCACACCCGCGTGCAGCCCGATGAGGCGTGCCAGCGCATTCTTCTGCTTCTGCATGTCGCCAAGTTGCGAACGAAGACGCTGCTGCTCCGTTTGATATTCGACAAGGCTGCGATTCGCATCAATCGGCGCTTTGTTTCCCGCATCGGCCTGCGCGCGGGCCTGCTTATAGCTGGCCTCGGCGTACTGCACCTCCACGCGCTGCTCGTCAATGAGTGCGGCGGTCGCCATCAACTGCAGATAAGAGCCGGTGACCGCCAAGATCACTTCTTCGCGCGCCTGGAGTACGTCCAGGCCGGCCGCATTTGCGGACTGACCGGCCGAGCGATAGTTGTGGATCGCGGTAAAGTCCATGACATTCTGCTGCAGCGATCCGTGCAGATCGTAGTAGTGGAATGGCGCTGTTGTGGACGGAAGACTGAAGCTGCCGATACTGCCGAACAGACTTGAGTTGAAACCCTCTGCCACCAGGTCTATTTTGGCGGAATTCTCTGAGAGGTTCGCGCTGATGTTGGGCAGGAGGGAACTACGGGCGGAGATCCGCTGCGCCTGGGCCTGGCGCGACGCCGTGTCGGCGCCGATCTTCCCCAGGTTGAACTCAAGGCCGCGATGCACGGCCTCAGTGAGCGTGAGCGTGATGGAGCCTTCCGTCGCGCCGGGATCGAGCGCGCTGGAGGAGTATGCGCCCTGCACGCTGACCTGCGTATTGAGTGTGTTCACGCTCGAGTTTATTGCCGGCGTGGCAGACTGCTGCTCTGAGGCTCCGCCTTGTTGACCGGCGAAGAGGGGGAGCTGGACGGCGTGCGTGCCTGATCCGGACTGCTGCGCCCACACCGTGCAGGCTGCAAAAGTGAGGAAGAGGGTAGCACCTGCCAGGCCGTGTCCAGAAAGGAGGATGAAGGGCGCGGCGGCGTTCTGCAGGGATTTGAATTTTCTGATTAAATACATACGCGTTTGTATTATTATGCAATCAGCGATAGAATCCGTCAAGAGGAAACTCGCATGGTCCCTTTGCTAGAGATAAGTAAGAACAAACACCAGCTTCGCACCGAGGAGACGCGGACGAAGATTCTGGATGCGGCCGAGGCTGTCTTTTCAGAGCAAGGCTTTGAGAAAACACAACTTGAAGAGATAGCGGCGCGGGCGGGCTACACCCGTGGCGCGATCTATGCGCACTACGACAGCAAGGAAGATCTGTTCCTCGCCCTCATGGAGCAGCGCGTCTTGACCAGATTCTTCGCCATTCGGCGGGTGATCGAAGCCGAGCCGACGATCAGCAAGAGGCCGGAGATCTTCAGACGCTGGATCGCGGTCCAGGCAGGTGATCATACATGGGGTACGTTGATGCTCGAGTTCAAGCTATATGCGCTGCGCCGGCCGGAATCGCGAGAGAAGCTGTTGCACATGTATGAGCTGATGGCCAAGGCTTCGGGACGCGACTTTATCGAGCTGCTGTTTGGCGCCAATCTCGACAAGGCCGCGCGAGCGGCCGTGGAGCGCCGGCTGGTTATCCTGGGCGCTATCATGAGCGCGGTCAACCTCGAAAGCCACTTCCGTCCGAAGCTGCTGCCCAAGCAGCAAGTGCAAACAGTTCTTAACGAACTGTACGAGGCCCTCATTCGTAACTGAGCGATACCGCTGCGCAAAGAGCAACTTGCTCTTCATCACTGCGTCATTTGCAGCCGTAGCGCACCCTGGTTGACGGCTTTGATCCTGACTCCTTCGGCTGTCTTTGATGCAACGCCGTTCACTACGCCCAGGGAATAGTCGAAGCCGTGGAAGCGATAACTCAGCCGCTCGGCAGTAACTTCCTGCAGCGCACTGCGGTTTGCAACCCATTCGAACGTGAGACCAAGCCGCGAATGCGACGGTGCGCCGGCCAGGGTAAACGCAATCTCGCGTTCGCCAAACACGAAAATCAACTCCCCTCCGCCCGACAGAGGCACAGTGGTGCGTAGCGTTGAACCGGATTGACTCACGGTAGGCAAGCCATTCATGGCGAGCGGCGTGTCTCTGCCATCCTGCCCGACCGATACAAACCGGCCCATGGCTCGCACTCCGGCGCGACCAGCATGCACTTCGTCATCGCTCCAGTGGTAACCGTCAAGGACCGCGAGCATGCGCTGTTCGATACCATGTTGTCGCGTAGGTTCTGTCAGATATGGCTGAGGGAATCGGTCATCGTAGACGTGTAAGTCGCGGAGATAGAACTGATCACCAAGAAAGTGCAGATTCGCACGGAAGTATTTGCTTTGATACCAGACAGTCCGCTGCGGAGGATTGTCTTTTCCGAACGGATCTTTCAGCATCACCTGTGCTTGTGTTGGCGTTGACTTGAAGGAGTTCTTGAAACGACGCCCCGTGGCACCCATCGTCTCGACAACCAGGCTACCTTCGCTACGAAAATGTGCGAGTTTCTCCATCTGCATGGGATATGCCTTGCTCATCTGCGGCCAGCCGAAACTATTTTCCTGGCCGAGTTGCGCATAGGCGAGAGACTGGGTTGGCGCGTGGGCCACCATATTGAAAAATGCGTCGACAAAGATCTCCGACTGACCTGATGGCCAGACTGGCTCCATTGTGTCGGGGTACGAAGGCTGATTGTCGTAGTAGTAGACCGGATATTGTCCCAGCAAGCGGAAGATCGGAGTGGAGATCTGATTCTTCGCATTCTGCGCCGGACTCCACGCATTCTGGCGGCAGGGATAGTAGGCTGCGATCGGAGCTCCCCAAATCGTGAAGCCGTCCGTGGCTAACTGATCGCGACAGTTTCCAAAGGCATCGATTCCATAGTGATCGGAGAGATGTGCAGCGGTAATCGCATCCAGGTTCCACGCAGCCACTGTCTTGGCATCGCGACCGAAGATGCGTTTGAAGGTGGCCATGGCAGTGTCAGCGAGCTTGCGGCGCTCATCGGGCGTGTAACCGATGGCATATGCAACGGGCACATGGTAATCCCACTCCCATTGCGGGTTGCCACGCCAAGCGACGCCTGCGTCGTTGCAGATTCGCCGATTCATCTCGAACCAGATTCCGGTCTCATGATCCAGAGGCATCTCAGCCTTGAGAAATTCAACAAACGGTCCTTCGACAAGCGCATCGTACTGCAGCAACCAGGTGGCGGGGAATTTATGAGTCTTAATCAGCGCCATCTGTTGTCGCACCGGCTGGATCAAATCAGTAACTTCCCTCGGCTCTTCTGCACGAATGAAATTCATGATGTTGATAGCGCGCCATGGTGAGACTTGAGTGAGTGTCTCCGCCGGCAAAGAAGGCAGGACGCTGGACACCAGGACCGTCTTGAGGGCGCCAGTTATTACTTCTCGTCGCGTGAGAGAACTCTGATGATGTCTTGCCGGTATCTTCGCCATATGTAACGTTTTACCAGAGTTGCCCGAAGACGCGGCTGGGCCTTGGTGTGAACAGGGGGCTATTCCTGTTCCCCTTGGCGGGCTACTTCTTTGCTCAGAGGTACTGGATGAGGACTCGTTTCATGTACTTGCTCTCAAGCAACTGCGCAATTCGCTTGACGATATTGCGGCGAAGGTCGAGCTCGACGGGAATGTTAGGATCCTGATGCGCCTCATTGATCCTGGTGCCGACAGCGAACTTCACAATATCGCTGTCGAGCAGCATTCCTGCCAGCCGCACAGCCGGATTCGACTCCATCTCCTCAGGAGCGAAACCCTCCTCAAGCAGGCGAAGTACCTCACCCAATGTGAGGGTACCTTCCGTTACCAGGTCGAATCCTTCCATCCTGGCAGATGGTGGGACTTTTGAATGGAGTTGCTGCCGCATATCAATCTGAATGGTGCGATTGAGGAGCCGTGAGATGATGTTGGCCGTCGTCCCTCCGCAAATGACTTTGCGTCCAGGAGTGCATTCCGCCATCATAGCGAGATCGTGGTCGTGAGCGCGATTAAAAGGAGCCCCGGTGATTACAAGCAGTTGGCGGGGGCTGCGGAAGTAAACTACGCCACATGTGATGTCATCCTTTGCGCTGAGACCGTCGACTTCTTCAGCTCTTGCGACCAGAAGGCGCGACAACTCGCGGGCGGAAATATAGGGATACCGGTCGATCTTTTCGCGTATGAATTTCTCTACATTCTCCAATCCCCATCCGAGGGGGGTGCGGAACTCTCCCATGCCCGCCTGCGTGATGCCATCGGAAAAAAAGATGATGCGGTCTTCGCGCTGAACATTGAAGTTTGAATAGCTAATGACGCGGTCGTGCCAGCGTTCAGGACGCACCATCGTCTTTTGAACACTCAACTCGCCCTTGGGACGGATGAGCAAGAAGGGCGGGTTGCCGTGTTCGATGATTCGGGTTTCGCCGGTGCTGGCCATGTCGACGACGGTGAAGGTCGAATAGCTGATCTTGCGCACGCTGCATATGGGCAGAGTGTCCATGATGATTTCGGCCGATCTGCGAATATCCATTGCGCTGGCGGCGAACTTCAATGCCATGGTCGCCGTCATGCTCGCGAGGACGCTGGCTTTTACGCCACTACCAAGGCCATCGGAAAGCACAGTAACAATGCGGCCTTCCTGCTTGACCGTCTGAGAGAGAAAGACGTCGCCGGAAATTAACTGGCCGCTCTTGGCTCGCTGGCACGAGTCGACCTCGATAAAGCTCTCTGCGCCGGTCAATGCTGTCCTCCGGTGCCGATGTCGTCAACTTCCTTGGGGCTGAACGAACGCACGATTGAATTCAGAATGATTTCAGAATCGGCAGCGTTCTCCCCGAGAAGGTAGGCAATCTGTTGTACCGTTTTGAGGTTCTTCTGGATGACCTCCCGGGCGCGGTCAATGATCTGCTCCTTCTGGAAAATGGGCTCGGTGATGTCGCGAAAGATTCCGCACATTACGCAATGAGGTTCAATGGTGAAGATGCTCGTGTTCAGGATGCTTCGCTGATAGCGAATGTCGTGGCCAACGATGTCCTCGCTCGAGTCGAGCACCCGATGGAACAAATAGGAGAACGGCATCACAGCGCTTAGAGCACTGCCTTCGAGATTCTTGGGCTGCACGTCATCGGCTGAGAATAAGTGAACAAAATTTGAGTTGCACTCGATGATTTTCAGGTCGTCATCGACGATGACAACGGCTGACGGCATTTTTTGGAGAAGCGCATTGGCTTTCTTTTGCGCCAGCTTGCGCGTATATGTGGCGCACATCATACGCTCGGCATTGCGGAGGATGAGGGCGCGAGCAAAATCGCGGCATGAGTCGTATCCGCATGCACCACAGTTGAGCTCGTCGTCGGCGGAGTACTTTCCCACCGTGCGCAATGCCTCGCGCAATTGCAGATCACTGTACCCGTTGCGCGCGACCGGAGATACATCATAGCTGCAGGTAATGGGCAACGAGGGCTTGCGCGGAAATTCGCCGGCTGGCTTTGCGTAATGAACTATGTCGTAGCGGCGGCGCGCGATTGAAGTGTTACGCGCGGCCTTCGGCCCGTTGATGCAGGAGCCGGGGCAAGCGCTCATCTCAAAAAAGATGTTGTGCTCGGGCTTCCAACTGGAAATATCCTTCAAAGCCTGCTCAACATCGGGCATGCCAGAGATCGACATAAACTTGAGGCTATTGATATCGTGGCTGCCGGTGAGGCCTGGGGCCATGCCGCCTTCAATGGGGAACAGCGCTCCTTCTTGCGCCTCCTCCGGCTCAAAGCGATCTTCAGGCGAGTCCGAAGTCTCAGCGAGATTAATGTTCTTTTCGAGAAGCCAACAGTTCAGATCTTCAAACGTGAGCACCACGTCGAGAAGTTCGGGATGCTCTTCAGCCTCCTTTTTCTCTGCAATGCAGGGCCCAATCGACACGATCGCAATGTCGTCGCCATAGTGCGCGCGCAGCATTTTGCAATGGGCGAGCAATGGGGAGAGGACATCGCAAACATTGGGTAGGCATTCCGGATGATATTTCCGGATGAAATCCACGACTGCCGGGCATGCCGAAGAGATCCATACCTTATTCGGCTCGCTAGACATCAACGAGAGGACGCTGGCCGAGACCTGCTGAGCGCCCAACGCGGTTTCAGATACGGCAAAGAAGCCTAACTTCTTAAAGGCATGAACCAACTGCCCCGGCCGCACGCCGGGATACTGCGCCGCAAACGAAGGAGCGAGGGAAGCGATCACTGTGCGTCTGCAGTTCAAAAGGGCCTTGGCAGCAGGCAAATCGTCGCACACCTGCTTCGCACTGCTGGGACAAGTCAGCGTGCAATTGCCGCACAGGATGCAGAGTTCCGGCACGACCTGAGCACAGTTGTCCTGAACTCGAACCGCTTTCACCGGGCATCCGCGGATGCACTTATTGCAATCCTGGCATTCGTGTTTCCTGGTTTTAATGAAATTAATCCGCTCCATGCTGCCCCCGCGACGACTTTCCTAACTGGTCAAGAAGCTCCCGCAACTTTGCCGCCGTGACACCGTGGTAAGTCTTTCCACCGATGCTGAGGTTGGGACCCTGCATGCACTCGTCCTGGCAGAGCTTACCTGTCATGCGAATTGAGGCTTTCAATCCGTGGCGCTGCACATGCGCGTTGATCATGGCAAGATTCTCTGAGTTTCCTCGCGCGAAGCAGGAACTCCCGAGGCAGATCACAATCTCTACTGGGCCTTCATCCGGGTTCATGACTCACCTCTCTATGCCTGCAACTGCACCAAGTTCGAGCCGGCATCAGGCATGATGCCTACGGGAGTTTCGATGATTCCTCTTCCGCCTGGGCCATGTCCCGCAAAACGGCCGAGGGAGTGAATCTGTCCGCGCAGGCATTGATTGCAATCGGTGGCGCTCTCATCAATGCAGGCCTTCGCCGGATAAATCTCATAAAGCCGACGGTACTTCGACGGCGTCAGATTTGGCATGACAACGTTTGCGCCGACTTTTAAGCCTAGCTTGCGCCCGTCGACCTTGTTGATTGTGGCCAGGGCCGTGGTGCTGGGAATGTTTGCATCGGGGCAGACAATGCGCGTGAGGGCAATCATCTTGTAGACCATCTCTTCACTGCTTGGCGCTTGTGCGGATGGGCTGATCGCCGGACGCAGCGTGCCGGATCCAAGGGGCGTGGCGGCGTGCGCAATATAGGGGCCGATGCCGATCATGTCGAGATTCAGGGCACGAAACGTCAGGATGTCTTGCGCGAGGCTCTCGAACGATTGGCCTGGAATGCCGACCATGACACCGCCTCCCGCCTCATAGCCAAGGCTCTTCAACTGACGGAGCAGGGCTAAGCGGCCTGGTGCGTCGGAATAGCGATGGGGGTGAATAGTCCGAAACAGATTTTCGTCCGAGGTCTCAAAGCGGAGCAGGTAGCGGTCGGCGCCTGCTAATCGCCAGATCTCGAATTCGTCTCTGTTGCGCTCACCCAGACTGAGCGTCACCGCGAGTCGAGTTTCGCGTTTGATCCACCAAATGATCTCCTCGACCCACTTCGCAGTGAGCATATCGTCTTCACCGGCCTGCATCACGACTGTGCCATATCCGAGCCTTTCAGCCTGGAGGGCACAGTTGAGAATCTCTTCTCTCGTCATGCGATAGCGGGGCAGGTCGCGATTGGCATGGCGCAGTCCGCAATACATGCATTGCCGCGCGCAGTGACTTGAAATCTCGATCAGCCCGCGAAGGTGCACGGCGTCGCCGACGTGCTCCTTGCGGACAGTGTCGGCCCGTTCATACAACTCCTGGAGGCGGGCAGGGCGGCTTTCGCAGAGCCATTCGAGGAGATCGAGTTTGGTGACTTCAGTCACGCTTAGTCGACCATGCTCATGATGGTTTCATCACAGTGAGACAAGCTGTTTGCAAGTTGAGTTTCCAAATGCTTTTGCCGTTCTTCCTTATAGGCAGACAGTGCCTCCGGGAAGGGCTCCAAGGCACGCTCAAGAATGCCTAACGAATAAGCGATGACGAGGCCGTAGTTCGTAATTGGGACAAGTTGACGTTGGCACTCGCGAATCCGATTCAGCATCTCGCGACGATTCCACATACACGCCCCGCAGTGGATCACAAGCTTGTAGGGCGAGAGATCTTGAGGGAAGTCGCGTCCTTTGACCGTGGTGAAATGCAGCTCGCCCCCTACGTATTTCTGAAGCCAGCGCGGGATCTTCACGCGCCCGATATCTTCTTCGACGGGGTGGTGCGTGCAAGATTCGGCCACCAACACGCGGTCGCCCGGTCGCAGCATATCTACGGCGACGGCTGCCCTGGTCTGCGCAACAAGATCGCCCTTCAGCCGTGACAAAAGGATGGAGAACGCGGTGAGTGGAATGGAATCCGGAGTGATGCGCGCAACCTGCTCGAATACCTGCGCGTCAGTGACAACTATCCGGGGAGGAGTCTTCAGGTTGTCCAGCGCCTTCTGCAGTCCGGCGTCTTTTACCACGACGCAGGAAGATTCGCCGTCAAGAAGATCGCGAATGGACTGGGCCTGCAACTGCTTGATGCGGCCCTTGGGTGCTTCCTTGTCAATCGGCATCACCAGGACTGCTGTTTCATCAGGCCCAACCAGATCGCGGAGAACCACCTGCGGCTCGACAGACTCCGCCGGTGCGATTTCCCAGAGCTTCGCGCGAAGTTCATCCACCCCTTCGCCTGTAGTTGCGACGAGTTTGGCATAGTGGAGACCCTGCTGCTCGAAGCGAATCAGGTGATCAATCTCAGGGCGGCGCAAGTCCACCTTATTTAGTGCAACTACTACGGGAATTCCGTGGGAGCGGAGTTCAGCCAGGAGCTTTTCCTCGAACTCGGTCCACACGCCACACTCGGTAACCAGGACACCGACATCAGAACGCGCGATCACCTGACGCGTCTTCTCAATGCGCTGCGCACCGAGTGCCCCGACATCATCCACTCCGGCGGTGTCCACAAAGAGCACCGGTCCGATGGGCAGAAGCTCCATTGGCTTCTCGACCGGATCAGTGGTGGTGCCCGCAACCTCAGACACGATGGAGACCTTCTGCTGGGTAATGGCATTCAGCAGGCTTGATTTGCCGACGTTGCGGCGTCCGAAGAAACCGATATGAAGCCGAAACCCTTTCGAAGTTGCCCGTATCATGATGATCTTCTCCTCTTTCGCTTCTAGATGAAAACATCGCGTTCGCCGCCGCGGACCTTATTCAACATCGGCAGGGCGCAAGCAGTTTGTTGGCCGTCCATGTGTTGCAGTTCAATCGAGATGAGACTTTCGCCCGCCGATCTTGTGGCAGGGCCGGCGTAGTCGCAGAGGTACTCCTGAAAAGTGGAAAGCGCGTTGGGATGGCAGTGATATTTGATCTCTCCCGGCTTGGCAAGATCCATGAAGTCCTGTCCGGTGCGGCCGGTGCGGTAACAAGCGGTACAGAACGATGGCACAAAGCCGAGCGAGACGACATCACGGACGACCTCATCGACAGAACGATGGTCGCCCAGTTGGAACTGGCTGCCGTTTGGATCGCCTTCGCCATCTTTATAGCCGCCTGGATCAGTGCGACTGCCGGCTGATATTTGCGAGATGCCAACTTCAAGGGTTTCACGGCGCACTGTCGCTCCTTCGCGGGTGGACATGATCATTCCCGTGTAGGGCACAGCCAGACGCATGATCGCGATCATCTTGAGAAAGTCGGCGTCGCTGACTGGATGCGGAGGGCGAGAAGCGATATCTGAGCCCACTGCCGGCTCCATGCGAGGAAAGCTGATGGTATGCGGCCCAACACCAAACTTCTGCTCCAGGTGATGAATATGCTGCATCATGGCGAGGATTTCAAAGCGCCAGTCGTATAGGCCAAACAAGACGCCGATGCCTACATCATCAATGCCCGCTTCCATGGCCCTGTCAAAGGATGTGGTGCGCCAATCATAGTCGCGCTTGGAGCCTTTCAAGTGAACGGCCGCATAGGTAGGCCGATGATAAGTTTCCTGGAAGAGTTGGAAAGTGCCGATGCCGGCATCTTTGAGTTGCCGAAAGCGCTCAACTGACTGCGGGGCCAGGTTCACATTGACGCGGCGGATCTCGCCGGGGCCGACCTTGGTGGCGTAAATGGTCGCGATGGAGTCGAGAATGTATTGAAAGCCCTGCTGTGGCAAGGCTTCTCCGGAAACCATCAGAATCCGCTTGTGACCCTGACGGATCAGGATGCGAGTCTCTTCCGCAATCTCCTCCTGCGTGAGCGTACGGCGCGTCAGTCCCGTGTTGGACGCGCGGAAAGCGCAGTAGGTGCACTCGTTCGAGCAGCGGTTAGAGATGTAGAGAGGTGCGAACAGCACCAGACGCGATCCGTAGATTTCTTCCTTGATCTGTTTTGCGGTCGAGCAGATTTCAGCAAGCATCTCCGGTTGGTCGACGAGTGAAAGACAAGCAACTTCGTCGATGGAAAGCCCGCGCATCTCGCGAGCTTTGGCCAGCAACTCCTTCACTCGCGCCGACTCCGGGCGCATTTGTGCCGATAGAATGCCTTCGATCTTCTGTTCGTTGATGAAATCTGCTCGTTCCTGCGTAATCAAGATGTTCTCCTGTCTTGCCTATCAGTCGCTGCCCGTGCACCCTGGGTTTTCATCGACTGCGTGGCCTGGGTTGTCGCTCTCTATTTTGCTGTTCAATACTTCAATTGCCTTTGCGGCAGTGCAGTGGTGAACGTGCTCGCCACCGATCATTACGGTCGGACCGCTCTCGCATTTCTCGAAACAGAATCCTGCCCGCACATCCAAGCGGCCTTCAAGCCCACTTTGTTCCGCATGTCGCAGAACACCGTTCAGCACATCCTGCGAGCCCTTGAGGAAACAGTTGGTTCCCAGGCACACGCTGATTTTGAGCTTGTCTTCGGCTTGCGATTGCATCAACGGAAGAGATTCATCCGAGATCCGGCGGCGGCTCTGGTAGGTGGTGTGCAGAAGGTGGTGTGCTTTCTCTCCGCCAATCTCTCCCAGAAACTTTGCATAGCACTCGGTGATGAACACGTTGTCCTGGGACTTATGCAGCTGTAGCATCTTGTCCGCGTGATACAAGCCTTTAGTCCGCAGCGCTCGCGAATCGCGCGAAGTGCTCACCGGCTGTCCGGCGCCACCTACGCACCCGCCCGGGCACGCCATTACTTCAATCAGGTCGTAGTGACTCTTGCCCGCCCTCACCTGTTCCGCGACGACTCGAGCGTTCCGCAATCCGTGGACGACGGCCAACTTGAGTTCAGAACCGTCGACCATAATGGTGGCCTCGCGAAGACCCGAATCGCCGCGTACCTGCTGGAATTCAACTTGGTCGAGCTTCTTTCCGGTGACCTTTTCCGCGGCGTAGCGTAGGACGGCTTCCATCACTCCGCCCGAGTTTCCGAAGATGACTCCGGCGCCGGTGTAGAAGCCAAAAGGCATGTCGAACGATTCAGGCTGCAACGAGTCAAAGATGATGCCGGCGGACTGGATCATATGAGCCAGTTCCTGTGTGGTCAGCACATGATCCACGTCGGGATCGCCATTCACGGCCATCTCCGGGCGCTGGGCTTCGAACTTCTTGGCCGTGCACGGCATGATGGCAATAACCTTGAGGTCCTTGCGTTCGACCTTGAGCTGGTCGGGGAGCATGGCCTTGACGAGCGAACCGAACATCGCCTGCGGCGAGCGGCATGTAGAGAGATTTGGCAGCAATTCCGGGAAATACTGTTCCGCGTACTTTACCCAACCAGGACAGCACGAAGTGAACATCGGCAGATGTCCGCCCGCTTTCTTGCGCTCGAGGAACTCCGTGCCCTCTTCGATCACAGTGAGATCGGCAGCGAACGATGTGTCGTAGATCTGGTCGAAGCCGAGGTGCTTGAGAGCCGCAACGATTCGTCCGGTAGTGATCTCGCCAGGCTTGAGACCGAAGCACTCACCAAGTCCAACACGAACGGCCGGCGCAATCTGCACAATCACTGTCTTAGTCGGATCGGCAAGCAAGTCCCAAACCTGATCTACCTCAGACTTGATGGTCAAAGCGCCCGTGGGGCAGACGCTTGCGCATTGGCCGCAGTTGACGCATTCAACGTCGCCAAGCTGCTTGCCGAAGGCCGGCTGCACGCTGACCTCGTGGCCGCGATGCGTGAAGTCGATCGCACCGATGCCCTGAATCTCCCAGCACATGCGCACGCAGTCGCCGCAGAGCACGCACTTGTTCGGGTCACGAACCAGCGACGGCGAAGACTCGTCAAGCGGGGCAGGTTGAAGCACTGATTTGAAGCGCACCTTCTTGACGCCCAGGCGCTGCGCCAGGATCTGCAACTGACAGTTCGCGCTTCGCGGGCATGTGGGGCAGCTCTGATCGTGATTGGCCAGCAGCAGTTCAACTGCTATGCGGCGAATTTCCCTGATCTGCGGGGTCGAAGTTTGGATCTTTAATCCCGGCTCCGGCGGCGTGGAGCATGCTCCCATGATTCCGCGTCCCTCTACCTGCACCAGGCACAGACGGCAGGCGCCATACACGCTGAGTTCGGAGTGATAGCAGAACGTGGGCAAATCGATGTTGGCTTTGCGAACGAGTTCGAGCAGGTTACGCTCCCCTTCGATCGCTACCGTTTTTCCATCGATGGTCAAAGTTGGCTGAATGCTCTGATTCATCAGGCTATATCCCCTCGATCGCGTGTAATTTGCAGGCTTTTGCGCATGCGCCGCACTTGATGCACAGCTCCGGATCGATGTGGTGCGGCTGCTTCTTTTCTCCGGTAATGGCTTGTGTTGGGCACGTTTTAAGGCACATTCCGCAGCCCTTGCACTTGGCCGGATTGATCTCAGGGCTCAACAGCGCCTTGCACCGGCCGGTGCGGCAACGCTTCTCAAAGATGTGCTCTTCGTACTCTTTGCGGAAGTAACGCAAAGTTGAGAGCACCGGATTGGGCGCTGTCTTTCCCAGCCCGCACAATGATCCGGCCTGCACCGCGTGGGCAAGCTTCTCAAGCAGCTCAAGGGTGCCGGCGTCAGCGCGTCCTTCAATCACGTCGTCCAACAGGGCTAGCAGTTGCTTTGTACCTTCCCTGCACAGCACGCACTTGCCGCAGGACTCGCGTTGCGTGAATTCCATGAAGAAGCGCGCAATGCTCACCATGCAGGTGCCCTGGTTCATGACTACCAGGCCGCCCGAGCCGACCATCGCGCCCACGGACCGCAGTGACTCGTAGGCGAGCGGCAGTTCGAGATGCTCCTCGGTCAAGCATCCACCAGAGGGTCCGCCGATCTGCACCGCTTTGAAGCCGGTCTTCCATATCTTTCCCGCGTCGTCGGTAACTCCGCCACCGATGTTGAGGACGATTTCGCGCAGCGGCGTACCGAAGGGAACTTCGACCAGGCCTGTGTTGGCCACATGCCCGGTGAGAGCGAAAGTCTTGGTGCCTGGAGAGTCTTTGGTGCCGATGCTGCGGAAGACCTCAGGGCCTACGTTGAGAATGCGGGAAACGTGAGCCAACGTCTCAACATTGTTGATGATCGTCGGCTTGCCCCACAGGCCGCTTTGTGCAGGGAACGGCGGTTTGGGCGTTGGCATGCCGCGGCGGCCCTCAATCGATGCGATCATGGCTGTTTCTTCGCCGCACACGAATGCCCCGGCGCCTTCCATCACATCGCACTTCATTGAAAGGCCTGTGCCGAAAACGTCATTTCCCAGGATGCCCTCACGCTCCGCATCCTTGACGGCACGGCGCATGCGTTCAACGGCCAGCGGATACTCAGCGCGCACATAGACAAGCGCTTCGTTGGCCCCAATCGCACGAGCCGCGATCAAAAGACCTTCGATGACACTATGCGGGTTGCCCTCCATTACGGAGCGATTCATGAAAGCGCCGGGGTCGCCCTCGTCGCCGTTGCAGATGACGTATTTCTTGGCCGAATTCTGTACCCTCGCCGCGTCCCACTTCCGCCCGGTTGGAAAACCACCGCCGCCACGGCCACGCAAGCCGGAATCCAAAATCAGCTTGCAGATCTCCTGGGGCGCCATTTCGACGAAGGCCTTCCTCGCCGCCCGGTAGCCACCATGAAGGATGTATTCGTGAATATCCTCAGGATCGAGGTATCCGCATTCTTTCAAAACCAGGCGATTCTGGCGGGAGTAGAAAGGATTGTCAGTGATCCCGCGGCAACTCTTTCGCGTCGACGGGTCCTTATATAGGAGCCGCTCCACCGCCTGGCCCGCGACAAGAGTCTCGTGCACAATCTCCGCCACGTCTTCACTGCGGACTTTTGTGTAGAGAATTCCGTCCGGCAACACTGAGACCAGCGGTCCCATCTGGCAGAATCCCTGGCATCCACTCTTGGACAGCCGCACCTCGTCGCTGGCGGCTTCAGGACGCAGTTCAAGAAGCACATGCAGTCCAGCGCCTGCCATCTCGCGCTTGAACTGCTCGAAGACTTTCATGGCGCCGTTGGCCATGCACCCGGTTCCGGCACAGATGACCACCCGGCGCACCTGGGTAAGCATGGAGCTTCCATTTCCATTTGGAGATACGAGCGTGAGAGGTTCCACGTTAGTCATTGCACTCCTCTGCTAAGGGCTGCTCAGCGGCAACCGCTGGAGCGGTTTGAAGCGACGCCTCCTGTGCCTGGATGTCATCGACCAGCGCTACAGCGTGCTCCGGAGTGATCTGCCCATGCACTTGCTCATCAATGACAATCACCGGGGCCAATCCGCACGCGCCCAGGCAGGCAACTGTCTCCACCGTGAACATCATGTCGGCAGTGGTCTTGCTCTTTTCAGTGGTGCCGAGCTTCTGGCGCAGCGCGTTCAGAACCGGAAGGGACTGCTTGACGTGGCACGCCGTTCGGTCACAGATCCGGATGACGTGTTTTCCCTTTGGCTCGAGGGCAAAGTGCGCGTAGAACGTAGCTACCCCAAATACGCGCGCCGGAGGAACATCCAGCGAGGTCGCCACATAGGTGAGCACTTCTTCAGGCAGGTATTGATATTCGTGTTGAATCGCTTGCAGAATTGGAATCAACCCCGCAGGACGGCGTGCAAACCGGTCGAGGATGCCGCACACCTTCTCGAACTTGCCCGCGCGATCGACAGCAATAGGCGCCGATGCCATCTAAACAGCCTCCTTTTCTTGAATTGGCACATTGAATCGTCTTGCCAACTTCCAGGAGAGCGAGGCCAGCGTAGAGTAAAGGTCTTCGTTGTGCACAATGATGTTTTCAGGAACTCTGAGCTTTACCGGAGCAAAATTCCAGATGGCCTGGATGCCACCCTTCACCATTTCGTCCGCCACTGCCTGCGCCGCTTCAGCAGGAGTGGTGATGATTCCCAGATGGACACTCATCCGCTGGGCTAGATCGCTGAGCTGATCGAGAGACAATATCGCCTTCTCGTGGACCCAAAGGCCGATCTTTTCGGGGTCGATGTCGAAGGCAGCCACAATCCGCAGGCCGAACTTCGAGAACCGTTCGTGGCCGAGAAGGGCAGTGCCCAGATTCCCCGCCCCTACGAGGAAGGCCTCATTAATATTGTTCCAACCGAGAAATGTCTCGATGGCTCGGATGAGTTCAGTGACGGAGTATCCAGTCTTGGGCTTGCCGATGATCCCTGTGTACTGCAAATCCTTGCGGACTTGAACCGGGATGCAGCCCAGGTCCCCGCCGATCTGGCTGCATGAAATCCGGGTGATCCCTCGGGCCTCAAGATCAACAAGATAATGGTGGTATTGGGGCAGGCGAGCCAGGCTAGGTTGTGGAATGGACGGAGTCTTTGGCCATTTCGGTTCCGTCAGATCCGATAAATTTATATCGATAACCATATAGCGAGTTTAATGCGAGGGAGATTTGCCAACAGTGACAGCGGTCACGAAGCCCGAAAAACCGACAAGATTTGCGTGGAAAATCTCGGAGATGTTGATGGTTGACTGATATTAAGTCTAATAAATTTAAATATTTAAGTGTAGCCACAAGAGCTTCTTCACTGGGGCCTTTCAGGTTGATCGATCATTTGCACCGAAGGTATCCGTGGTGAGGTAACTCAGGGGTTCTTATGGATATGTCTCAACCTGCGAGACAGAATCCCGTGCCATGACAGGGTCATTAACTTGCCGCTGGTTGCGGATAGAAAGAGCGCAGGTTGAAGGCCGTTACCATCTCGTGCCGGACAAATGTAGCAGGCGGGACCGGCCGGCCCGCGACCATATCGAGCACGAGCGGAATGACGCCCTCCCCGTATCGCTCAGGGAAGTAGCCCACGGAGCCGATCAGGCGCGAGTTTGGGTTGGCCAATTCGGCGTGGACCTCGGAGGAGGCGTTGTGACCCACGATGGCGCAGTGTTCTTCACGACCGGCATCACGGAATGCTTGCAGCGCGCCGAGGGCGCATGGGTCGTTAATCGCCGCGACAAGAATTCTCTCGGACCGACTGTGCCGCAAATGCTCCCGTGTAAGTTCCAACGAGTTTTCGTAGTGGCCACTGGTACGCAGGGCCTTGATGTGCCGCCCTGAAAGCCATACCAAGCGCTCAATGACGCCAAGTAGACTGCCGAGGATGCGAGCGTTTGGAACCTGACCGGCCTTTGGGAGTTCCAGCAGCAGCAATTCATCGACGTTGCCCTGCCATTTTGACTCTGCCCAGCGCGCGAGGTGGCGCCCGGCGATCAGGCCGGCCTGGCTGTTGTTTGCTCCGTAGAAGACCGTTTGTGGGTGGGGGATTTCGAGCGCAATGACGGGTATTGACGCGGTGCGGAAACGAGCAGAGATCTGACTGGCGATTCGTGCCTCAGTTTGCGACTCGATGACAAGGTCCATTCGCTCGCGGATAAAGATGTCAGCGTTGTGGAGCGCGACATTGGGACGGTCCTGGTTGTCGAGGACAACAAGATCAATGTCAGAGGCTGCGGCGCTTCGTTGGAGACTCTCGTTGACAGCCCGGCAAAAGGCGAATTCGTCACTTTGCATTGCATAGCCGACTCGATGCCGTTTTTTACCCAGCGGACGGATGCCTAATTTGTATTTGCTCTCTCCGACGCGGGCGATCATATCGCAGGCCACGAGAGTATTGAGAATGCGAAAAGCGGTGGTCTTGTGCAGGCCGGCGCGTGCCACTACATCGGCAAGCCGGAGGCATTCGGACTCATCGTGGAAGACCTTGAGGATCTGGCAGGCACGAAAGAGAGATTTCATAATATTGGTTCCATTTTACGAAACATATTTACCATTTCTGAAAAGTGTTGGATCTTCCTTAGGTTTCATATTTATGAAAAATAAATAGTTAACGGTGAAAGTAATCTAAAAAATGGAACATTTCTATCCACATGATATTCCCGATTGCTACTTGTTCGGGTCAGGCGGTACTGTCCGCAGTAACTTTCCATCGGGCACGGAGACCTACCTGACCCAACAACCGGGCGGGAAGTGGCCGATTTGTGCGTTTTGCTCGAGCCTCAGGGCTTAGGAGACGAAATGGAACGAAGAACATTTCTGCAGACATTGGCTTCTGGTGCGGCGGCAACGTGGTTGAGTGACAAGGCGCAGATTGCGCAAGCTGCCACGCGATGGTTTCCGATTCAAATGGCTCCGACGCTTGCCGAGGTGAAGAGTGGATTTCTGAATCCTCCGCCTGCGGCGCAGCCGTGGGTTTACTGGTTTGTCTCCGACGGAAACATCACGAAGGAGGGCATCACTGCCGACCTGGAGGCAATGCATCGGGTGGGCATTCGCGGTGTGCTCTACATGGAGGTGGACCAGAATTGTCCGCCGGGACCGGTGCGGTTTATGAGTCCCGAATGGCGAGAGATGATCAAGTTCGCGATCAGCGAGGCGACCCGCCTGGGCATGACCATCGACATGAACGACTGCGCGGGCTGGTGTGCCAGTGCGGGCCCGTGGATTACGCCCGAGTTGTCAATGCAAATGGTTGTTTGGACGGAGATCCACGTGAAGGGAGGCGCGCGCTTTTCGGCACCGCTTCCCCAGCCGCTTACCAACTTGGACTACTATCACGATATTGCTGTATTGGCCTTTCCGACGCCGGCCGCGGCCACGGCTCGCATGGCTGATTCCTCCCCGGAGATAACTTACGGCCTGGATCGGACCAAGCTTACTGATGCTGCCAATCTGATGGATGGCTCGATCGCCGCTACGGTTCTCATTCCTCTTCCTGCGAAAGGCTCCAGGCAGTATTTGAACATCGACTTCCGCGAGCCGTTCACGGCTCAATCGCTGACGCTTGCCCCGCCCACAGGCGGATTCTTTGCCGACAGCTTGAACGCAACACTCGAAGTTTCTGACGATGGCCACGAATATAGGGCTGTGAAGGAACTAAGCTTCCACTGGCCAAGTTCCTCCGCCAATTTCCCGAAGACGACCTCCCGGCATTTTCGCATCAGCGCTGCGGTCCCAGATACTTTTTCGTTTGACCCCACCTCAGTTCCAAAGGGAGTCCCAATCGCCGAGATCGAACTGCATCCTGACGTCCGTATCGAAGACATTCCGGGGAAGGCCCTCTATGTTCGGCAGGACGCGATGTCGGGCGAGGCAGCGATGACGCCGGAGATGCTCATTCCGCGCGACAAGATCGTGGATATCAGTGGAAAGATGAATGCCACGGGACATCTGGATTGGGGAGTTCCAGAGGGCGATTGGACGGTACTCCGCTTCGGCTACACCACGACGGGTGTAGTGAACCATCCCGCACCCAAGGAAGGACTGGGTCTGGATTGCGACAAACTCAGCAAGAAGGCGGTCGAGGCCAATTTCGCGGGGATGATGGAAAAACTGATGGCCGATCAGGCCAGTGTCGGCGGGAAGGCGATGACCTTAACCCACATTGATAGTTGGGAAACTGGATCACAGAACTGGACACCCGGCTTTGAGCAGATGTTTCGAAGCTTAACCGGCTACGACATCCTGGCTTATCTGCCGGTGCTCACCGGCCGCGCGGTCGAGACCCAAGAGGTCTCAGAGCGCTTTTTGTGGGACCTGAGACGCGTCATCGCCGACCTGCTGCTCGAGAACCATGCCCGGCACATGCGGAAGATCAGCAACGAGCATGGGCTTCAACTATCCATTGAAGCGTACGGCGGAGGGCCCCTTGACGAACTGGCGTATGCGGGCGAAGCTGATCGCCCGATGAGCGAATTCTGGACTGGCGATACTCCGCAGCTCTCGAACAAGGAAATGGCTTCATCCGCTCACGTCTATGGCAGGCAGATATGCGGGGCTGAAGCGTTTACCGCGGTTACGCCGAATGCCAAGTGGCAGAACCATCCGTTCCAACTGAAGGCGCTCGGCGATCACGCGTTCACCCTGGGAGTGAATCATTTCGTCTTCCACCGCTATTCCATGCAGCCATGGCTTAATCGCGCCCCAGGCATGACGATGGGCCCCTGGGGCATCAACATGGAGCGCACGAACACCTGGTGGGAGCAATCGCGAGGGTGGCTGATGTACCTCAGCCGATGCCAATATATTCTCCAGACCGGTCGCTTTGTTGCCGATGTCGCCTACCTGGGCACGGAGAACGCGCCGAGTTCGTTCCCTGACCGTGCGGATCTTAACCCGACTGTGCCGAATGGTTACGACTTCGACGCTGTCGCGCAGCAGGTGGTGCGCGACTCCATGACAGTCGAAGACGGACGGCTTGTTCTTCCCAGCGGGATGAGTTATCGCATCCTGGTTCTTCCCCAGAGCAAAACGATGACGCCTGCGCTTCTTGCAAAGATTCGGGATCTCGTCCGTGACGGCGCCACCGTGGTTGGCGCTCCGCCTTCCTTATCTCCCAGCCTGATTGACTATCCGAAATGCGATCGACAGATAGCTCAACTGACCGCTGAACTTTGGGGTGAGTGTGACGGCATCAGCATTACGGAAAACTGCCTGGGCAAGGGGCGAGTGATTTGGGGACGGCCCATCGCAGAAGTACTGAATGAGATGAACGTGTCGCCGGACTTTGATTGTCAGGGATGGCCCGACCAAAGCTCGATCAGAGTAGGGGAGCAGATTCGCTACATTCATAGGCGAAGCGAAGACGATGACTTTTACTTTGTGGCGAGCAACTGCCCGGAAGCCATGAAGCTTGTGTGCACTTTCAGGGCCGGCGGAAAGCGACCGGAGCTATGGTGGCCTGATTCCGGCAAGGTTGAGCAGGTGGCTACATACGAGGAGGCCGGGGCCGGCTCTTCGTCAATCGATTTGAAGAGCGTCCGGGTTCCACTTCTGTTGGATCCGTTTGGCTCTGTGTTTGTAGTCTTCCGCGGAAGCGCCAAGCCATCGACGGACCGAATCGTTTCAGTTCGTCGGAACAATATCGAGATCTCCGGAATCCCGGCAACGCCCGCAATAGAGACTGAGCCCGGAAATTTGCTTGACCGATTGAGCATTACGCAGAACAGCGACACGAGCTATTCAGTTGAGGTCGCTGAACCGGGAACTTACGAGATGAAGACTGCATCCGGACGCATACTTCAGATCACTGTTCCAACGCTGGCAAAGCCTATAGGGATCGAAGGCCCCTGGGATCTCCATTTCCCCAAGGGATCGAAAGCTCCGGGGCAGGTGACGCTCGAGCGCCTTATTTCATGGACCGAGCATGCAGATCCAGGCGTGAAGTATTTCTCGGGGACCGCGGCCTACCGTTGCCGCTTCAACGCGCAGGCACCCACTGATCAACGAAAGCTCTATCTTGACCTCGGCGCCGTACACGTGATCGCGGAAGTAAATCTCAATGGGAAGGAACTTGGCATTCTCTGGAAGCCTCCATTCCGGGTGGAAATCACTGATGCGCTGCATTCCGGCGAAAACGAGTTGGAAGTCCGTGTCGTCAACCTGTGGCCGAACCGTCTCATCGGAGATGACTTACTTCCGCCGGACTGCAAGTGGAAACCCGGGTTTATGGACAGCGAAGTTATCAGTGAATGGCCGTCGTGGCTCGCGAACAACCAGCCGAGCCCTACGGGTCACGTGGCATTTGCAGCCTGGAGACTCTGGACCAAGAATGATCCTCTCCTTGTCTCCGGACTTTTGGGACCGGTTCGCATCCTCTCTGTCGCAGATCTTATTGTGCGGTGACGTTTGAGTTTCAGCGGTTTCACAGTCGTAATACCCCGGTCCTGGTCCAAAGTTCGAAAACTAAGAGGGCGGAAAGTTGAGAACTTAGGGCAGGCCAAGGAGAGGATGATTCGTAAACTTCTCCGGCAAAGGCTTTGTGAGAAAGAGGAGATAGACATGGCTGGTTGAGTTTTGTTCGCTACGTCCGAGTGCGGCCTGTTTTTGTTATTCAGGATGCTATGTGCAGCTTACGGGCATCGGTCAACGGCGTATGATTTGTCGCGCAAATGCACTTCGTCCATGGTAGTGTTTTTGCAATCAGGGCCTCAGCCATTTGTTTCTATTGTTGTGGACGAGACTCTACTTAGAATAGACTCCTCACTACATCCAAAGTCTTAGTTGGCGCGGTTGAAAGATGATGAAGAAGAGCAAACATCCGAGTCTCAGCGAAGTTGCCAAAAGAGCTGGTGTCGGTACCACTACGGTCTCTCGTGTGATCAACGGAGGCCATCGCGTCGATCCAAAGACACTGGCACGAGTGCTAGACGTTATTGAGACTTTGGGTTATATGCCGAGCCAGGCAGCACGCTGCCTTAAAGGCGACCGTAGCGGGACCATCGGTCTAATCGTTCCGAGTATCGCGGATCCATTTTTTTCAAGCTGTGCAGAGGTCGTGCAGAGCGTTGCACGCGCCAATGATTCACTGCTAATTGTGGCCACGACACAGAACGATCCCCATGCCGAGGTCGACGACCTGAATGTGCTGATCCGCCATCGTGTGGATGGCCTGATCATTGCACCAGCTAATTCGCAAAGCCAACAGTTAAGTGACATACTCCGCCGGGCTGCGATTCCGGTTGTAGCTATAGACCGGCCGTTAACCGGTTTGCCCGTTCCTTCTGTTGTGGCCGATAACTTTAACGGAGCCTATTCCGCTACGCGGCATCTCATCGATCACCACTATAGGCGCATAGTTTGTCTGACTGGGGAGACGACGCTTTACTCGATTCGAGAGCGGATTCGCGGGTACCGCAAGGCGGTCGAATCCGCCGGTCTCGCATGTATCCTCGACACTTCAATCAAAGACTATAAGTCAGCCAAGTACGCCGTCGAAAGCCTGCTCGCAAGAGCCGATCCACCCGATGCAATCTTTACGCTCAAGAACAGCACGACTATATACGCGTTCGAAGCGCTGGAACAGCTCAATATCCCTGTGCCGGATTGTGTTGCCTTATTGGGCTATGATGACTTTGAGCTTGCCGCCACAGTTCGCCCATCCATCACGGTAGTTCAACAACCCATAGAAGAAATTGGACGTATCGCCGCTGAGCTACTCTTTGAACAACTTCTCAGTGTGCATAGATTCAGTTGGCCTACCGGTTCAGTACGGCCTCAACAGGTTAAGCTTGCGACACGTCTCATTCGAAGGCGTTCCTGCGGATGCCCGCAGGCTGAGGCCAAAGCGGAGCGTTTGCAACAGGCAGCGCAGAGGGATAGCGGCAGGGTGCTCCGCTCGATGGAAGAGCGCTGACGGGTGGACGAGCGCGGTACCCCGGGCCCATACATCACATCGGCGGTAGCCCGTCTGGAATGAGATGGAAATCTTCGAGTTAGATTTCCTCTCCGGATATAAAGTGTCATTCTGTTCAACCCATTGGGAACCGCAGATTCATCCATGAGCGGACGTGTAGCTATCCTAAAGCGCTTTCTATCTCGCGCCCGCAGTTGACTCAATAAAGCATTTAGTTTCATGTCGATACAGTACAGATAAGTGCACGCTGGCCCAATAATCTGAGCCGCGGCACGGGCGTCTGTTGACAATCCGAGCCACATTCCCTAGACTTCCTTGGGATGTGGAATCGATACCATAGAAATAGTTGCAATAGAGAAATTGAGCACATCCTTGCTTCGCTGTTGAGAACAACCCCGCTAAGCGCGCATTCATTATGGATGTGACGATTTGCCTTAGGGGAGAAAAAACGACGTTGTTAAAAGTGCCGAAAGGGAGGAATTTCCGAGGCCATGAAGTCAATTTTGAAATCAGTAATCATCCCGTTATTACTTATCCCGCTCATATTGAGCCTAACCCCCAGATCGTTTGCCCAAAGCGCAGATACAGGAGCCATATTTGGAACTATCAGTGACAATATGGGTGCTGTGCTGCCAGATGTAAAAGTGACCCTTACCGATGAGAGAACCAGCGTCGTCAGGTCCCACGAGACCAACGGCTCCGGATTCTATGATTTTGAAGCGCTTCCAAGCAGCGAATATACGGTTACAGTTCAACGCGACGGCTTCAAATTGGTGACAACCCAGCACGTTATTGTGAACCCAGGCCAACGCCGGGACGTGTCCACTCAAATGACGGTCGGAAGCATTAGTACATCCGTGACTGTCGAAGCCAATCCTCTAGAAGTCAAAACAGAAACATCTGACAACTCGGCAACGGTCGACTCACAGGAAATCTCAACACTGCTGGTCAACGGCCGAAATTTTGAGTCGTTGGCAACCCTAGTTCCGGGCGTCAACAACACAAACGGAAATAACGCGTACAGCGGCGGCGGATTAACCTCAAACACATCATTGGCCATTGGCGGCAGCGGCATCGACAATACAACGTATGAGATCGATGGCGTCTACAACATGAACACGGGCAACTACAACAACATCAATATCACGCCATCCATGGATGTGATATCTGAGTTCTCGGTGTTGAAGTCGAACTACAGCGCACGCTATGGAACCGCATCTTCGAGCGTCGTGCTTGTGGATACAAAATCGGGAACCAGTTCCTATCATGGAACCGCTTGGAACTATTTCCGCAACGACGCAATGGATGCGAGTAGCTACTATAGCGAGGGCGCAAAGACAAAATTGCGCCAGAACATCTACGGCTACAGTCTTGGAGGCCCGCTCCAGATTCCAAAACTTTACAACTGGGATCGCAAGAGGCAGACTTTCTTCTTTGCTTCCGACGAATGGTGGTCCAAAACTATTGGTGACTCAAGGACCACGAACGTAATTACAACACTCATGCGGACCGGCGACCTCACGGGAAGCCGCGGCATGCCTGCAGTTACGCAAGACAACCCTAATGGTGCTCTCACTATGACGCCTACAGGGCAACAGTTGTTGGCAGCGCAAGGCAAGACAAACTGCATTTCCTCTCTATATACGCTGAACCCTGATTGTCTCGACGCGGATGCCTTAGCGATTTTGAAGACATATCAACCCACTGAGAATGCGTCCGGTCAGGACTTCAACTACATCAACAGCGAGAACGATACCTTTTCACAGATTGACCATGATTATCGCATCGATCACAACTTCAGCCCCAACGAGAGTTTGACCGGACGGTTGATGTATGAACAGACCGACGCCTTCTCCCCGGCATCGACCTGGGGCGGTGGCCAGGTGCCTACGATCACTACATCGATTTTCACCAGCGGCCTGAATGCCATGGTGCGTCTAACCTCTTCACTGACACCGACAATCGTCAACTCTGTATCGGCAGCCGAGACTTTCGACAAGCCGAGGCTCCACGCCAGCAACGCACCGTATCCGGCCGACGTCAATATCGCTCTCTATTATCCGGATGCGAATACCACAAATCAGATACCGAACATTGGTGTCTCGAGCTATGACTCGATCGGCATTGGCGTTCTACCTGTAAATGCCAGCGACGGTGAAGGCATCATCAACGACGACATTACCGTTGTCCGCGGAAAGCACACCCTGCAGGCGGGCGCCTTCTATGTCTTCGGAATCAAAAACCAGATTACGACCAACACGCCGTGGGGAAGCCTTACCTTCGACGGAAACTACACCGGAAGCGGAGCTGCAGACTTTCTGCTAGGGCTCCATCATGGCTTCAACCAGCCTGCGGAAAAACCCCACTACTCGGCGCACTATCGCTCCACCGAGTTCTATGTCCAGGACGACTGGAAGGCAACCAACCGCCTGGTACTGAACGCGGGACTTCGGTTCTTCTACTACTCGCCTGATTGGCTTACTGGCCCGGGCCATGACACATCCAACTTCGAATTTTCAGCTTTTAATCCTTTTCAGGCGCCTGTGGTGTTGCCGGATGGCAGCTTCCAGACCGACGCAAGCGGCACACCAATTACCTCGAAGGGAACCGCAGCAAATCTTCAGAATGGGTTGGTTTATACCAGCACCCCTGGAGTACCTCGCGGCTTCTACAACTCAACCAGAATCCATATCGCCCCTCGCGTAGGGTTTGCATATGCTCTCACGGGTGACGGCCGCACCTCCGTTCATGCCGGTTATGGCGTAGGTTACACACGCATCCCCTTCCAAATCGTTAACGCCTTCGGTTCCAACCCCCCAGGCGTCACGAGCGTTAACTTCACCTCCGGCACCATAGAAACACCGGCCGCCGGCGCACTGGCGGTGAGCGCACCCAGACCGCAAGGCCTGACTATGGTGAACACCAATTTCCGGCCGTCACAATTCCAAAACTTCAGCTTGATCCTGGAGCGCGAACTTGTACGGGATGGGATCTTCCAGATTGGGTACGCTGGTTCCGTGGGGCGGTATCTTCACGAGGGAGTGGATTCCAACCAAGTGTTGCCGACTTCCTCTCCGTACGCAAGCGACTGCCTGGCTCCCGGACAATCACCCTCTGCAACTTACGACTATGACCCATGCCTCAATTCGCTCGCCACACTTTCGTCGGACTATCTCAGGCCGTATCAGGGATGGGAAGGCCTTAGCAATGTGCTCTATACCGGCAACTCGAGCTACAACTCGCTGCAGTCGCAGTTCAAATATCAGAAGAAGGTTGTACAAACAACCCTCAATTACACCTATAGCAAGTCTATGGGTGACTCTACCAACAGCGGGCAGGACTTCCGGACGGAAGTCAGCTCAACACAAAACAGCTACTGCATCAAGTGCGAACGTGGTGTACTTAACTTCGATCGTACGCATATGTTCACAGGCAATGTGATCTACGCATTGCCTCTCTTCAACCACGGAACAAACCGGATTCTGCAAGGCGTGATCGGTGGTTGGTCGGTTTCAGGGATTGCCATTGCGCAGAGCGGCTTTGCTCTGACACCTACATTGTCGGCCCCGAACTCGGGACTGACGAGCAGGCCGAACCAGGTTGGCACAATCCATAAGAGCGGCAACCGGAATCAAATTTTCAACGTGGACGCATTTGCGGTTCCCGGGTACGGGTTCTTCGGCAATGCATCCAATGGCTCTTTGCGTGGACCGAAGGATGTGGCATTCAACACTGCCATCTACAAGACCTATGCCTTTACGGACCGGGTTAACTTCCAGTTCAGGGCCGAGGCCTTCAACATAGCGAACCATCCAGACTTCCAGAATGCAAATACAGGCATTGGCCAGAATGACAAGAATCCTGGGCTGGTGAATTCTCCTGGGGACCAGCGTATTCTCGAAATGGTGGGAAGAATCACTTTCTGAGTTAGATTTTCAGGAAGGCAACTGCCCCAGGGTCTACGATCCTGGGGCAGTTGTGTCCCATCTGGAGTTAGTGCCCTTATGGACGTGATGCGGAGAGTTCCAGTTCAACGGTTTCTGGCAGGACTTCTGAAATTGCAACGAACATGTCGGCGCAAGTTGGCTCGCGCTGTCGGCATAACAAAGCACAGAGTTCAATCTGAGCCAGCGTGGCTCGTTTTGCTGCTTGGCATGTTCGGGGCTTTCCTTGCGCCTGATTCTCTGAATGGTCAGACGGCTGTGTATTCACACGCGGCGGACGAGGCCCTCAGCAGACAAGATTACGATCTCGCAATATCCGACTATAAGAAAGTCCTTAAGGTCTCACCGTCCTTTGCGCCCGCGTGGAACAATCTGGGAACCGCATGGTTTGCAAAGAGCGAGTATGCAAAGGCGTCAGGCGCATTTCTAGAGGCTTTGCGCTTCCAACCAAGGAATGATGACTACCAGTTCAACGCTGGAATTGCATTGATGCGATCTGACAAGTGCGAAGCGGCGAAGCTACATCTGGAACGGTCCACTATGTCGGTCAAATACAAGGCTCGCGCCGAGTATCTAGAGGGAGTTTGCGCTTTTGTGCACGAGCAGTGGCAAGCGGCAGAAAAAGAAATTCGGAATGCGGAAAGCGATGGTTTCCAAACGGGAGAAGTGTATTACATGCTTACCATCGCATCTCGTAAAGCAAACAATCCAGAAGGTGCGGAGCGAGCATATAAACTGCTATGCAAGAACTTTCCCGATTCACCGCTGAGACATGAACTGGTGGGTGAGGCGCTGGATCGTGCCGGTCAGGATGAGGCAGCTCAAAGTGAAATTGCTTCAGCGATTGCCAGCCGACCAAATGAGCCGGGATTGCATCTGCAGCTTGGAGTTCTTGAATTAAAATGGCAGGATTTACCGAAGGCCAAGGCATCGTTTGAAAAGGAATTGGCCATTGACCCGCACTCTTATATGGCCATGCGTTACCTGGGCGACATCGCCGAACGATCCAGTCAACCTGATGTTGCGCTTGAGTGGTACCAACGCGCACTGCAGGAGAATCGAGAATTCAGCGACGGGCATTACGCGCTTGGCCGTCTCTTGGCCGACCGAGGGCGCTACACAGATGCCCTAAGAGAATTACAGGCGAGTTTTCCCGCAATGGATCAGGACGTATCGGCTCATTATTGGATGGCGAGAGTTCTTCAAAAACTCGGACGCAGCCGAGAAGCCAATGACCAAATGGCTAAAGTACGCGAGATCCAGGATGCTGCACGCCTGCAAGATCTCAAAAAGCTTGGCCAGGTTCAACCGTAGCTTCCGCAAGCGTTCATCGATCAGCACATTTCAATGTCCTGAACAGCACCGACGGCTCCTCGCGCGTGTTAGCTGTGAACCAACCACGCACCGAGACGCATTTTGTACCATAGGGGATCGGCCCGTTCTATGCTGTCGAGCCTGTAGGGTGACTCGTGGCGGGTGTTTTGTCCCGGAGTACCTTTCGCTGCATTAGCGGCTGAAGCTGGATCTTCTGTAAGCACAGTCCCGTCTGCAGGGGCCGTCGCAGTGGCTGACCCGCCTGATCTTCGTCGAATCTCTCTCATTCGGCCAAAGCACGGTATTCATCCAGAAAATTCGAGAATTCAATTTGCGAAACCAGTACTCAAGAGAAAGCGCGAGTTGACCATGTGTGAGTAGCGTTGGTAGATTGCCAATGCTATGGAAATCGTCAGAACGCTACGGAGTTGTTGTGTATTCATTTTGGTTATTGCTGCTACATTTAGCGCTCTGCCCGGGTTCAGCACAGGAGCGGAGACAGGCAGCACGGTCCAGGTCACCCATCTGCGGTGCGAAAACCTTGCCAGTCCGCTAGGGATCGACGCGACGACGCCCCGTCTGAGCTGGATTCTGCTGCCGACGAGGCCGAAGGCAAGGAACCTGAAACAGACTTCTTATCGTGTCCTGGTGGCGAGTTCACTCGCGCTGCTTGATAAAGATAAGGGCGATTTGTGGGACACGGGAAAGGTCACCTCGTCACAGTCGACGCAGTTGCACTATGGGGGCAAGCCGCTAGTTTCTCAGCAGAGCGCCTGGTGGAAAGTGAAGGCCTGGGATCAGGACGATAAGCCGTCTGCATGGAGTAGTACTGCGACTTGGTCAATGGGTCTCTTGAAAGCGAGTGAATGGAAGGGAAAGTGGATTGGCGTCCTCGGCGGCGATGGCGAGTCGGAGGAACTGCACGGTGCGCGGTGGGTTGCGAGCGGACGAGCCGGGCAAAAGACGCTGTGGTTCCGGTGCCGATTTGAGATCTCTCCGAAGGATCCGGTTAGCTATGGGCTGCTTGCAGCGGCCGGTTCCGGTGAGATTACGGTGTATGTGAACGGCCAGAAGATCAACTCGCCATTCGGCCGGTTCCCCAATGGCTACGCCTCGCAGGACGTGACAGGAATTCTCCACATCGGTTGGAACAGCCTGGCTATTCAGGTGAATTCCGAGGCATTCTCTCCGGCGGTGATCGCGGGTATCACGTTAGACCGGGAAGATGGGAAGATCGATCACGTCCAGAGTAATGATCAGTGGAAGGTGGCAGATAAGGAAGAGAAGGGCTGGGAGCTTCCAGAGTTTAACGATGCGCAGTGGCAGGGAGTGAAGGCAATTGCTGATGTGCCGCTGCCGGTGACAGGAAGCGAACGTACTCGCCTGGCAGCGCGGATGCTGCGCAAGGAGTTTCGGTTGGCCGCGGTGCCGCGCCAGGCGAAGGTGTACATCAGCGGGCTTGGATACTTTGAGCTGTACATAAACGGAAGCAAGATTGGCAACGACGTGCTTGCGCCGGGGCTGACGGACTACGACAAGCGGGTGCTGTATGTGACTTACGACGTGACGAAGTATCTACGTGCAGGCTTAAACGCGATGGGCATCTTGCTGGGGAACGGACGCTTTTTTTCGCCGCGGCTAAATACGCCGGTGAGAACTAGATCATTCAATTATCCCGAAGCGCGACTGCAACTGGAGGTGGAGTCGACAAGCGGGCATGAGACCGTGTCCACGAATGAAACCTGGAAAGCCACGACAGACGGACCGATTCGCGCCAACAACGATTACGACGGTGAAGAATATGACGCGCGCATGGAGCAACCTGGATGGGCGACAGAGGGCTTCAATGATCGTAAATGGATTGCGGCACAGACGATTGACGCGCCCCCCGGAGTAGTCCATTCGCAAATGAATGAACCTGTGCGCGTTACGCGCGAATTGAAGCCGGTGAAGATGATTGAGTCGCAGCCGGGGGTATATCTGTTCGACATGGGCCAGACGATGGTGGGCTGGTCGCGCCTTCAGGTTGCGGGGCCCGCAGGCACCAAGGTGACGCTTCGCTATGCTGAGAGCCTGCGACCTGGCGAGCAACTTTATACTGACAATCTGCGTTCGGCGCGGCAGACGGACGTGTACACGCTGAGGGGCGGTGGTCCGGAGGTGTATGAGCCTCGGTTCACAGAGCATGGCTACCGGTACGTCGAGGTCCGCGGATATCCGGGTGTCCCGACCCTGGCTGCAATTACCGGGCGCGTAGTAAGCGATGCGCTGGATGAGCACGCTGACTTTGTGACGTCGAATAAGACGATAAACGCCATTTATCGGAACATGCTATGGGGTGACCGCGGGAACTATCGCAGCATACCGACGGACTGTCCGCAACGCGACGAGCGACAGGGCTGGCTGGGTGATCGCTCTGCCGAAAGTGCGGGCGAGACGTTTCTCTTCAACGTAGAGCAGTTCTATGCGAAGTGGATGAACGACATTGACGACTCGCAAGACAATGACGGTCGGCTTAGTGACGTCGCACCTGCATACTGGCCCTTCTATAACGAGAATGTAGTGTGGCCCGCCACCTTTTTCATCGTGACTGAAATGTTGTACGAGCAATATGGCGATGATGAACCCATCCACGCTCACTACCCGGCGATGAAGCGTTGGGTAGCGCACATGCGCACGCTCATGAAGGGCGACCTTCTGCCCGTGGACACGTACGGTGACTGGTGTGTGCCGCCCCTCACTCTGGACATGCTGCAGGACAACGATCCGACAGCCGCGACATCCCCGGAGATATTGGGCACAACGTACTTTTACTACCTCTTGCGGCTGATGTCTCACTTTGCAGCGATCAATGAGCAGGCACAGGACCAGCAGGAGTACGACGCATTGGCCGAGAAGGTAAGGACGGCCTTCAACGCGAAGTACTTCAATGCGCGGACGAATCTGTATGATAACGGGTCGCAGACATCAAGTGTGCTCGCGCTTGCTTTCGACATGGCGCCGGAGGGTCGTCGCGAAGCGGTTGTAGCCAACCTGATAGACAGCATCGAGCACCACACGCACGGACATGTGGGCGTGGGAATCGTGGGCCAACAATGGCTGATGCAAACGCTGACGAACAATGGCCACATTGATGTGGCATATCAACTCGCAAAACAAACCACATATCCAAGTTGGGGCTACATGCTGAGCCAGAATGCGACCACGATATGGGAGCTATGGAACGGAAACGTTGCGGGTCCGTCGATGAATTCCGGAAACCACCTGATGCTACTGGGAGATCTTTCCACGTGGATGTATGAGGACCTAGCCGGCATCCGCACGGATGTGAAGCAGCCTGGATTCAAGCACATTCTTGTGCAGCCACAGATCGTCGGAGAGCTTGACTTTGTGCGCGCGTCGCACGATTCACCGTACGGCCGAATTGCAACGGATTGGAGCCGTGTCGGCGACCACCTCACACTGCGCGTGACCATTCCGCCGAATACGACGGCGACCGTCTACGTGCCGAGTAAGAGTCGCGATGATGTGCGTGAAGGTGACGCGGTTCCAGAGACAGTGCAGGGTGTTCACTTTGTGGAGAGCGTGCCGGGCGCAGTGGTTTATGAAGTCGGCTCCGGCCAATATGTATTCACCTCTACCGTAGATATAGCGCACTCCACGCGTACTGCAGCGCTTGTGGAGAGCGCCGCGGCGAAGCCGGGAGCGGAATGAAATGTGGGCAGCAAAGCGAAAGGTCGCCTCGATTGGAATTTGAGGGCTAGAAATGAACAGCGCTAAGTCAAATGGGGAATTGTCTAGACCTCGTATTACGCCAACGTCGGAGATTTTAGCTGACTTTGAAGTTAGCCATAAGCCGACGTGCAGACAGAGGTCACGAAAATCCTGGCGCCGATCAAGACTGCCAGCCGCCACCCAATGCGCTGTAGAGTTGGACGAGGGTCAAAGCTTCGCCCTGCTGCGCATTGACCAGGCTTAGCTGGGCTGCGAACAGGTTTGAATCAGTGGTCAGCACTTCAAGATATCCGGTAGAGCCGCCTTGATATCGGAGTCGAGCAAGGCGCGTCGCGTCCTTTGCGGCCTCAACAAGCTTCTCCTGCTGCTCACGATAAGCCCGCTGCTTGTTCAGAGCGATCAGAGCGTTTGAGACATCACGGAATGCGCCGTTGATCGTCTTCTGATAACTGAGGACCATCTCTCTTTGAGTTTCTCGCGAGAGCTGGAGTTGCCCGCGAAGCTTACCACCTTCAAAAAGAGGCTGAGTCAACGAGCCGATACCATAGATTGTCTTTCCGGCTGGATCGAAGATGCTCGATAGGCTGTCTCCACCTACGCCGCCCGAAGCGCTGATCGAAAGGTTGGGGAAGAACTGCGCGCGTGCAACGCCAATCTGCGCGTTGGCAGCGATGAGAGTAGCTTCGGCCTGCTGTATATCGGGCCGCCGCTCAAGAAGCTGCGAGGGTAGGCCTGTGGGAAGATCCTGCGGTGGAGGCGCGAGCGCGTTCGGGTCTTGGTGGGTGATGGGTCCGGGATTCTCTCCAAGCAGGAGCGTGATTGCGTTCTCTTGTTGCTGAATCTGTTCTTCAAGCTGAGGCACCTCCGAGGTCGCCGCATAAAGCAGTTGTTCCGCCTGGCGGACGTCGGAGAGTGGCACCGAGCCTCCGCTTTCCAATGTCTTGGTGAGGGCGACGGAGTCCTGCCGAACCTTGATGGTTTGCTTCGTAATTTCAAGTTGAGAATCGAGCGCACGGATTTGCAGATACGCGGTGGACACCTGCTGCACAAGCGTGAGACGAACTGCGCGCTGCGCCCAAACCTGCGCCAGTAACTGGGCGTGGGCTGCTTCAGTCTGCTTGCGGTAGAGACCCCAGAAGTCCGGCGTCCACGCAGCAGATAAATTGAGAGATCCGTCGACCAAAGGGCTGGCTATTTGAGTGCCCAGAGAGGAGGGCAGGGTTGCGCCGATGCCAGTGCCTCCAACTGTGAAGGTTGGGAGCTGCTGTGAACGGGTGATCTTGACCTGCGCCTCTTGTTCAAGGATGCGCTGTGCCGCAATGCGCAAATCGTAGTTGTTGGCGAGAGCCTTGCGGATCAGCGCCTGAAGTTCTGGTTCGCGATAGACGGCAGCCCATTCTTCATCACCAAGAGATTGTCCGGCGTTACTTGAGACTGCTGCATCATCCGCGCCGCGAAAGGCCGGGGGAGCAGTGTAGTTCGGCCGGACATATTTAGGGCCGACATTGCATCCAGCGAGAAGGAGGATTGCACCCGTGAAAAGGCTCAAACGTGCAAGCATGGAAGGACTCATTATGCCTGACCTCTCTCAGTGCGGGCGTGAGCCACAATTGGTCCAGTCGACTCGCCGGATGGAACTGCAGGGCCACAAATTGAATCCATCGTGGTACCTCTACCGCCCTTCACGAAGCGGTGCGAAAGATACTCGACTACCGCAAAGGTGACGGGAATAAAGACGAGACCAAGTGCGGTCGAAAGTGTCATACCGCCGATGACAACGGTGCCCAGGATCCGGCGGGAGGCGGCCCCCGAACCGCTAGCGGTGGCAAGGGGCAGACACCCGAAGATGAATGCCAGAGCAGTCATCACAATGGGACGGAAGCGCAGGCGCGCGGCATTTAATGCGGCGTCACAGATACTCTGACCGCCCTCATAGTTCAATTTGGCAAACTCGACAATGAGGATTGCATTCTTGGCCGAGAGTCCGATGAGCATGACCAAACCGATGGTGGCGAAGATATCGTTCTCAAACATCCGGGCGTGCAATGCAAGATAAGCGCCGAGGATGGCGACAGGGGTGCTAAGCAGAACGCTGAACGGCAGGGTCCAGCTCTCATACAGAGCCGCGAGGATCAAGAAGACGCAAACCAGTGACAGGCCGAATACAGCCCAGGACGGGATGCCCTTTTCAGCTTGCTGTTCCTGGAACGACATGCCGGAATAGTCGAAGCCGGCGGTCGGCGGCATCGTCTGCTGAAAGACTTCTTCAAGCGCCTTTCGTACCTGGCCGGAACTATACCCGGGTGCCCCAGTGATGTTTATCTGCGCCGCATTGTATTCGTTGAACCGATAGATGAACTCCGGCCCGGTGATTCGACTCACCTTCACGAGCGAGCCGAGGGGAACCTGGCTGCCGTTGGCGCTGCGTACGTAAAACTGGTTGATGTTTTCTATATTCGTGCGAGATGTGCCTTCAGCCTCAACGTAGGTCTGCCACTGGCGGCCGAATCGATTGAAATAATTGACGAGGTAGCCGCCCATGAAGGTTTGCATGGTGGTGTAGATAGTAGAGAGATCGACCTGCTGCTGGAGAGCTTTCTCCTTATCTACGTCGGCATAGAGCTGGGGGACGTCTGGCTGATAGGACGGGATGGCGGCTGCGATCTCAGGGCGCTTGGAGAGCGCGCCAAGAAAGCCGAATACGCTCGTCGTCAGCGTAGCAGGATCGTCCGAACCGGAGCGGTCCTCGAGGATCATGGTCACCCCGCCGGAGGTCCCTATGCCCGGAATAGAGGGAGGTGGGAAGGCAAAGGCGATGCCGTCCGGATTCCCGGCGAGCTGTCGCTGCACACTGCTCTGAATGTATTCGAGCTGTTGGTCTTTGGTCTTTCGCATAGCCCAGGGCTTTAGATTTACGAAGAAGAATCCGGCGTTTGTGCTCTGCACCTGGGTGAGGAGCGAGAAGTTGGTAACGGCGATAACACCTTCGATTCCGGGTGTCTTGAGTAAGGCATCGCTTATCTTCTGCTGAGCGGCATCGGTGCGCTGCGCCGAGGCGCCGTCTGGAAGCTGCAAAGCGAGAAACATGTAGCCCTGGTCTTCGGTGGGGATGAACCCGCCGGGCAGGCTACTGCCCGAGTAGACCGCCGCCGCGGCGACCAGGACGAGTCCGAGCATCGCGAAAGCGGATTTGTGAATGAGAATGCGCGAGGTGTGAACGAATGCGTCTGTATTGCGCCGGAAGAACTTGTTAAAGAGATCGAATCCTCTGCCCAGCAGACCCCTCTTTTGGCCTTCCTGTCTAGGCTTGAGAAGAAGCGAGGCGAGAGCCGGGGACAGTGTGAGCGCGTTGAATGCTGAAATCAGGACGGAGATCGCGATCGTGACGGCAAACTGCTGGTACATACGTCCAGTGATGCCGGGAATGGCTGCCGTTGGGATGAAGACGGCAGCCAGAATGAGCGCGATCGCCACCACAGGGCCGCCGACCTCCTGCATCGCTTTCTCGGTGGCGGACCTGGGGTCCATACCCTCTTCGATGTGGTGCTCGACTGCCTCAACGACGATGATGGCATCGTCGACGACCAGGCCAATGGCAAGCACAAGGCCGAACAGAGAGAGTGTGTTGATGGAAAAACCGAGCGCGGGAAAAATGATGAAGGTTCCAATCAGCGAAACAGGAACGGCTAGCAGAGGAATCATGGTGGCGCGCCAGCCCTGGAGGAAAATGAAGACGACTACTACCACAAGGCCGAGCGCTTCAAAAAGTGTGACCAGAATCTCGTGGATCCCGGCCGTAACGGCTTTGGTAGTATCGAGCGGGACGCTGTAGGCGATGCTTGACGGGAATGTAGCGGAAAGCTCCTTCATGCGCTGGTTGACAGCAGAAGCGGTCTCCACGGCATTGGAGCCAGGGAGCTGATAAATTGCCATGACGCCGGACGGTGCCTGGTTGTAGCGCGCCGAGACCCCATATGCCTGGTCTCCGAGCTCAATGCGGGCAACGTCGCTGAGGTGCAGGATAGAACCGTCGGGATTGGCGCGGAGGATGATGTTCCCGAATTCCTCGGGTTTAACAAGGCGTCCCTGCGTGCGGACTGTGTAAGTAAACTCCTGGCCCCTGGGGATTGGCTCGCCACCTATCTGTCCGGCAGGATTGACATTATTCTGGGTCTGGATGGCGGAGATAACCTCGGGCGCCGTGACGCCGAGCTTGGCTAATTTGTCGGGCTGGACCCAGACTCGAAGCGCATACTGTCCACCGAAGACTTGTACGCGAGAGACACCCTTAACGCGAGCAATCTGATCCTGAAGGTTAATGATGGCGTAGTTGGTGAGGAAATCCTGACTCAACTTGCCGCCTGGCGAGTTAATGGCGACGAGCATAAGGGGCGAGGTAAGCGCCTTCTGCACTGTGAGGCCGGCGGTCGTTACCTGGGCGGGAAGCTGGGATTGGGCCTGGTCAACGCGCAACTGGGCGAGAACCTGATCGATATTGGGATCGGTCTTGACGTCGAAATCTACGAAGAGTTGAACTACACCGTTGTTGGCGCTGACGGAGTTCATGTAGATCATGTTGTCGACGCCATTCATCTGCTGCTCGACCGGCGTCGAGACCGCCTGGCTGACGGTCTTGGCGTCGGCGCCAGGGTATGTGGCTGTGACAAGGATTTCAGGCGGAACGATATTTGGATACTGCGAGATGGGCAGCGTGAGCATTGCGACGACGCCAATGACCACAGTAAGGATGGCAATGACAATGGCGACGATGGGCCGCCGGATAAAGAATTTCGACATGGATTACCTCACCGGCTGTGGGGCCTGCGAGGCGTCGGCGTGAAACTCCGCGTGTTGCGGATTGATCGGCGCGCCTTCGCGAAGCTTCTGAAGGTTGTCGATAATGACGAGAGATCCGCTGCGGAGGCCGCTTTCAACGACCCAGCTATTGCCATATTGGGGGCCCAATGTCACGTTGTTTAGATGAACGATATTGTTGGCGCCGACGGTATAGACCTGCTGCTGACCCTGAAGCTCAGTGACGGCTACCTGGGGGACAAGAACTGCATTGTGGCGAAGCTCGGTTTCTGCCTTTACCCTGCCGAATTGGCCTGGGCGAAGGACATTGCCTGGATTTGGGAAAGAAGCAGCGATGCGAATTGCCCCAGTCTGAGAGTTCAGTTGCCGATCCACGAAAACAACATGGCCCCTGTACGGATACACTTCACCATTTGAAAGCGTCAGTGTGAGCGGAATCTTAGAGGCCCCATGAAGCAGGTCACTGCCGTCTGCGCCTGCCCGCTTTGTCAGTCCGAGGTATTCGCTATCGCTTATGGAAAAGTAAACCTTGATAGGATCGAGCTGCGAGACCGAAGTCAATACGGACTGCGTGCTTACAAGATTCCCAACCTGGGTTGTGGCCTGACCCGCGACGCCGGATATTAACGATCGAACCTTGGTAAAGCCGAGATTGAGGTCGGCAGTCGCTACAGCAGCTTCGGCAGACCTTACAGAGGCCTCTGCTTGAGCCCTTTGCTGGAGTTCGTTGTCAAGCTGGCTCCTGGCAATCGCGTGAGCCTCAGCCAAAGGGGTGTCGCGATTCACATTGATCTGCGCGAGAGACAGTTGCGCTTGCGCTTGTCCCAATTGTCCCTGTGCTTGCTGAAGCGCCGCCTCAAATGGACGAGGATCAATCTCGAACAAGACCTCATCCTTTTGAACCTGCGAACCTTCGCGATAATTCTGACGGATCAAGTAGCCGCTCGCTTGGGGTTGGATTTGCGCGTTGACATAGCCGTCGAGCGTGCCGACCCACTCGCCCGTCACTGTCACATCGTTTTGCTCGGCCTTCACGACTGTCACTTTCATCGGTGGCTGAGCAGCGGAAGATGAAGCACTGACACCCTTACCGCACCCTGCGAGCAGTCCAGTGACCAAGGTTAATGACCCAACAAAGGAAGTGAGCGTCACGATGTAGGGACGGATCGTCCCGGCCTTCTGTAAATGCCGCACAGTCATACTCATTCTCCATTCAAGCGTGAAATGTTCTCTGCGAGGGATCGTTCGCGCCGCGAAAACACGTATGCGTGTCCAGCTTTGATGAGCCAATAGCAATGGTGGATTCACAAAGTCATCTTGCAATCATGAACAACACTATTACCCGCCCGTTGCGCAGATTGCCTGCGGGTCAAGATAAGAGTCAGAATCGGATTCGCCGGTTCAAGTTCAGGTCTCCGCAGCCAATCGAATTCAACAACTTACGATCGAATTTAAGATTGAGCCCGCGCCGCGTGGCGTGGGTCGAGAGAGAGGGACTTCGAGCAAATCCTCTGGATTGCCTCAACGGACGATAAGAAGTGGACGTGCGAGAATCGATATCCCTCTGCGCCTTTCATCTTTAGCAGGGTCCAGATTCGTCAATTCGTCCTAAAACCGGCTCCAGTGCAGAACGTCCTTGAGTGCCCGCTTTTCGATTTGCGGGTTTTCGGCCGGATAGCCAAAGGAGACGATGGAGATAAGCTGTCTGTCTTCAGGTGCGCCGAAAGCCTCGACTACTGCGGGACCGTAAGGCTGCTTTGAACCGGCCACCCAACAGGAGCCAATGCCGTGTGCGGCCGCGGCGATCAGCAGGTTCTCCGTTGCTGCCGAACAGTCCTCAATCGCGCAGTCGGTTTTTCGGGCCAACACCAGTACGGCAAAGGCTGCGTTGGCGATAAATTCCGCGTGGCCTAACATGGCCGGAATCTTCTGCAAATCAGCCTTGGCAGTGAGGACGATGAAATCCCACGGTTGATCGTTCATTGCCGTCGGAGCGAGGTGGGCGCAATCGACGATCTCCTCGATTGTCTGGTGCTCAATTGGTCCTGCAGTATAAGTGCGGATGCTGCGACGAGTCCGCAAAGTTTCAATAGCGTCTTTCATCGATTTCCTTTGGCTCAATTGACGTAGCGCGCGGCCAACACATTGCTATCGGCGTCCCTAAACACCGCAATTGAGAGTGTCCACGCCTACGCTCACACTTCTATGCTACGCGAGGCGGTTGAGGGATGGCATGAAAGCACACGCACTTCACCACGTGATCAAGTGCTCGGGTCTTCACATCGCCTGGCGCAATCAATCCACGAGTTCAAGTTCGATCCGCTCCAGTGTCTTCCCTCTGGTTTCGGGAAGTCTGAAGAAGATGAAGAGGAACCCACATAAGCAGATGGCTGCATAGACCCAGAAACAGCGTGCCAGGCCGAGCTTTGCATACATTAGCGGAAACGTTTGTGAGAGTAGAAAATTACCCAGCCAGAGTGCCGCGACTGACACAGACATCGCCGCTCCGCGAATGCGATTTGGAAAGATTTCAGAAAGAATGACCCACGTGATCGGCGCCAACGAATAGCAGTAACAAGCGATCGCAGCAACGACAAGAACGACAGGAAGCAACCCGGTTGCATGTGCGTAATAGGCCCAACCGGTCGCAAGATAGATTACTGTCAACCCTGCCGCGCCACTCAGCATCAGTGCACGCCGTCCCCAACGGTCTACAGTACCGATGGCGACGAAGGTCATAACCACTCCCACCACACCAGTGACGCAAATGCTGAACAGGATACCCGACACGGCATAACCGGCATCGGCGAAGATACGCGACCCATATTGAAAGATCACATTGATTCCGCACCACTGCTGAAACACCGCGAGCACCACGCCCAGAAGCAGAATCTTTAGCATCTTAGGTGTCCAGAGTCCACGGAAATCGACCTTACCTGGTTCATTGGTCAGCGTAGCCTCGATCTCTTTGAGAGAGGCTTCCGCGTAGGCAGCTCCGCCGATTTTAGTAAGGACCTTCAGAGACTTGGCGGATCGTCCCTTCTTTGCCATCCAGCGCGGACTCTCGGGCACGAGGAGCATGGCGCCGAAGAAGATGATGGCGGGCAGAGCTGTAACCCCAAACATCCAACGCCACGCAACCTGGACATTCCAAGAGTCAAGCGGGATCTGTGCGACGGTTGTACCAGGCGCCATAGGCCGCGCGATGGTCCAGTTCACAATCTGGGCCGTCATGATACCGAAGGCGATGGTGAGCTGATTGAGGGAGACGAGTCGGCCCCTCATGCTGGCCGGCGCAATCTCAGCAATATAAAGTGGCGATAAGCTGGAAGCGATGCCGATCGCGACGCCGCCGAGCAGCCTGTTAATGACAAAAAAGACAAAGTTCGGCGCGAGCCCTGTTCCAATGGAGGTGAGAACGAAGAGTAGCCCAGAGGCAAGCAACAATGGCTTGCGGCCAAACTTGTCGCTTAATCCGCCAGCGCAACTTGCTCCCGACAAAGCGCCGATTAGAGCGCTGCTCATGGCCCAGCCGATTTGAAGCGCGCTGCTCAGGTGAAGGTATTTTTCGTAGAAGATCTCAGCGCCACCGATGACGACCCAGTCATAACCAAACATCAGTCCACCCAGCGCGGCGGTGAGTGCGATTGCCAAGACGTAGGCGCGGTTGAAATTAGTGTCGCGTTCAATCGGAATCAGCACGGATGGTGTGGACGTTATCACTTCAATCCTTCCTTGATCTGGTGCCGCCCAGCCCGCGGTTTGGATGGCCCGAAAAACCGGTGGAATTACGATTCCGGAATCGTGCCCACGTCAGCGCTATGCGCGCTCTGGTCCGGCTGGTGAGGCGATCGACATCGCCCGAATCTCTGTTGCTTCCCATCGTCATTCTCTAGCGACACCATCAAGTATCGATCTGCCGATAAAGCGCGCATTCGAGCCAAGGTCGCGCTCAATACGCAGAACTTCATTCCACTTGGCCATTCGCTCGCCGCGCACAAATGATCCCACTTTAAGCTGACCGGCGTTTGTTGCGACGGCCAGGTGCGAGATGAATCCATCCTCTGTTTCGCCTGAACGCGCGGAGATAACCGGGTTCCAACCGGCCTGTTGCGTCAGCTCGATTGCAGCCAGCGTTTCAGTAACTGTGCCAATCTGGTTAAGCTTGATGAGTACGGCGTTGGCGACATTCCGCTGAATACCGGTGCGGATCCGCTCCAAATTTGTTGTGAACAAGTCGTCGCCGATCAACTGGACTCGATGACGCAGTGCAGCCGCAGCTGTACACCAACCTTCCCAGTCGCTATCCGCCATAGGATCTTCAATCGAAACGATCGGATACCGGTCGCACCAGGCAATCAGAAGATCGACGAACTGTGCCGCGGTAAAGCTCTGCTTTTCCAGTCGAAACGTATAGAGCTTTGTGCCGGGATCGTACAAGTCGCTAGCCGCAATGTCCAACGAGATTGCTGCGTCGTCGCCAGGGGTGTAGCCGGCTGAGACGATAGCGTCGGTCATAAACTGCAATACAGCTTCATTGGTTGAAAACTCGGGCCAATAGCCACCTTCGTCAGCAACCCCGTATAGCGTGCCGCGCTTTTCCATCAGGTCTCCGGCGGCGCGGTGGACGTTAAAGGTAATTTCTATTGCCTCCCGAAACGACTTCGCACCGGTTGCGATGAGCAGAAAATCCTGCACGTCAGTGCGCCAATGTGCGTGGGCTCCGCCTCCAACGATCTGAATCTCAGGCAGAGGCAGGAGCGTTCCACGGGAATGACCCAAAGTTCCATACAGCGGCTGCCGGAGCCAGGCGGCCGCGGCGGTAGCAGCCGCCATGGACACGGCGAGAATTGCATTTGCACCCAGTCGCGATTTTGTAGGGGTTCCGTCGAGTTCGATCAAATGCCGGTCCAGACCCGATTGGTCGCAAATATCCCAGCCAGTCAATACCGGGGCTATCTCGCGCTGGATGTTGGCGATTGCCTGAAAGACCGATCTTCCGCGGAATCTGCTCGGGTCGCCATCGCGCAACTCCAGGGCTTCGAATTGACCCGTTGACGCGCCTGAAGGCACCATCCCACGCCCGCGTTCGCCACTCTCAAGCTCGATTTCCGCTTCGACGGTCGGGTTGCCGCGAGAGTCGTAGACCTGATATGCGCAAATAGACTTGATCTTCATTACTGTGCTTTCCATGCATTGACGGCGCTGAACCAAGGTTGCAGAACATCTGTCAATCTGGAGCATTCTGACAAGATCCCTGTCCGGGCAAACTGGCGAACCCAGCTGGTCTTCTGTGGGTTTGTGAGGTACTCAACCGGCGATTTGCCATCTATCCTTGCCAATAGAAGCATCAAGAGGAGCCTCGCGACGCGTGGCTCCAGGGCCTGAGGATCGATCGTCTCGCCGGCCACTTCGATGTAACGTTGCCAGAAGGCGTGACACATTTCGTCAAATCCGATTCGACGCGGAGCGTGGTAAAGCCCTTTAAGCAGGAGATGGGTGAACAAGAATGCAAGGTCGAAGGCAGGATCGCCATACCAAGCGACTTCGCAATCGAGCAACACCAGGCGCGCAGTCGAGATCATGATGTTTTTGGGGCTGAAATCCCCGTGAACCAGACATTGCCGCGTGGTCGCGAGGCGTTGCGCCTCAGCTTCAAATGAATGGCGAAGGTCCGGGTTCCTACTGCCGGTAGTGAGCAGGTAGGGATCAATACGGAGTTGAATGAAGTTGGCAGTGGAGTCAAACTGACGCGCTAACTCAGCATCTGCGGCAGAGTGAACGTGAATGTGGCCGAGCACTGAAGCGGCTTTAGTTGCATGGTCGATGCAGGCCTCACTGCGCAGTAACATCTGTTTCCAATTGACGAACTCCGGTCCAAGGAGTTCCATTACGAAGTAACCACGGTCCAACGCGCCGGGACGAAGAGACGGCACGGCCTGGGGCAACAGTCGGCCCACATACTGAATGTACATTTGCTCAAAGTGATTGCGGCCAATATCAGCCGCCCAGTCGTCCCTAACTCTGAGTTTGGGAAGCGCCCGTTTGACAACGAATGAGTCTTCGCCGTCGTCGACACGAAAAATCTCGCTGGATACGCCGTCCGTCAGTGGTGTAAGCATCGCGCCTGAATGCCGTAACACACCATCGCGTCGAAGCGTTTCAAGAAAGTCAGCGGAGACCGTGTTTTGTCGGCTCTTATTGATTGCGGGCGATCCTTCCAATCGCAAGGAATCTATGTTTAATGAGTCCAACGAAAGTGTACGCCAGCCCGAAGCGAATGCATCCGAATCTGACTCAGACGGCCGGCCCGTGGATAAAACCACTACAGTTGATGTGGCGCAGTCGCACAGTTAATGCAAAAGGATAAAATGGCGTGCATGGACACGCAACCCCAGCCGCGAATACTGATACCGGAGATCATGGCAGTTGCATGTGGCGCGAGTAAAGCGGAGGACTAGAGGGGCCCAAGGGTTCAGGCAAGGGGATGATATGGGGGAAAAGTACAAGCAGGATAGGCGCAACTTCCTAAAGCAGGCCGCAGGCGCCATTGGCGTCGCGGCGCAAACCGGCCATTGGTCAACGCCTGCTGCGCTTCAGATTGGACCCGAAAATGAGCAACTGGATGCACCTCACAAGGAAGTCAATTATCCGAGGCAATTTCAAGGGCGCCAACTGCGAATGATTTCCTTTCCCTTGGGTGGGGTAGCCGCTGGCAGCATCGGGTTGGGAGGGCGTGGACAGCTTCGAGACTGGGAGATCTTCAATCGACCCAACAAGGATTTTCGTCCGTCCTATGCTTTTCCATCGATATGGGCGCGAGCGGGTGCCGGGAAAGCGGTAGCGCGTGTCCTCGAGTCACGCATTCTTCCCCCGTATGACGGATCGAGCGGACTCGGTTCAGACGATGCTCCTGGTCTAAGCAGACTGGAATCTGCGGTCTTTACCGGGCAATATCCACTAGCCCACATAAAATTCCAGGATGACTCCCTGCCTGTAAGAGTGGAACTCAATGCGTTTTCGCCGTTTATCCCGCACGATGCGGATGATTCGGGCCTGCCAGTTGCAATTCTTGATTATCGCGTTACGAATCCAAGAGTGGTGCCCGCCGAGGTCGGGATCGCATTCTCCATCGAAAATACGGTGCGGGGCAGCGATCAGCGGGCAAATGGCTCGAACCATGCAAGCGACACACGGTTGAATGAGTTTCGCTCCAGCGAGGAATTGGCTGGTCTATATATGACCAATACCGGCTTGCCTGCAGAGGATCCGATGGCGGGCAGTTTCGTGCTCGCCGCGACTGCCGAACCCGGCGCCGCAATCTCTCACTGGCTCGGGTGGCCCCAAGGCCGATGGTGGAATTCACCGCTTCTCTTCTGGGACCAATTCTCAATAGCAGGGGCCATGGGCACGCAGCCGGAGCCCTATAATAACGTGGGAGTTTTGTGCCTGCACAAGACAATCCCTCCGGGTCAGTCGGCCAGCTTCCGCTTCTTGCTTGGATGGCACTTCCCCAATCGTACGCCGGAATGGTGCGGCTGGGATGCGCCCCCGGGCGAAGAGAAGACAGTAATCGGCAATTACTATGCAACTCGGTTTCGGGATGCCTGGGAGGCTGCCGCGTACACAGCAAAAAATCTTAGAAGTCTGGAAGCGCGGACCAAGGCGTTCGTAATTGCATTCGGCGACAGCTCGTTGCCTGCGGCGGTAAAGGAGGCGGCCAGCGCCAATCTTTCGACCCTGGCGACGACGACCTGCTTCCGCACTGCGGATGGAGAGTTCCATGGATTTGAGGGCAGCAATGATACCGAAGGCTGCTGCTTTGGTAACTGCTTACACGTGTGGAACTACGAAACTGTAACACCCTTTTTGTTCCCCTCATTTGCGAAGTCGTTGCGCAAGAGCGCGTTTGGCTACTCGATGGATGAGGCTGGTGCTATGCACTTCCGTCAGCTGCTGCCTGCGGGCAAGGCGCGCTCGGGATTCGCCGCCGCAGATGGCCAGATGGGTCAGATTATCCATGCCTGGCTCGACTGGAAGCTCTCTGGAGATGATAAGTGGCTACGGAATCTATGGCCGCGACTGAAGAAGGCGCTTGAATTTGCCTGGGTGCCGGGCGGATGGGACGGGAACCGCGATGGCGTATTTGAGGGCGTGCAGCACAATACATACGACGTCGAATTCTACGGTCCGAATCCGCTGTGTGGAATCTACTACCTGGGAGCATTACGTGCCGGCGAAGAGATGGCCGCGGCGGTCGGTGAGAGTTCATCTGCAGGCGAGTATCGGCGGCTCTTTGAGAAGGGGCGGCAATGGATCGACGGGAATCTGTTCAACGGTGAGTATTATGTCCAGAAGATCCGAGGCTTCCGCAAAGACGAGATTGCGCCGAACCTGCGCGGCGATATGGGCTCTGAGAACACTGAAGCTCCCGAGTACCAAGTGGGTGGTGGATGCCTGGCAGATCAGCTAATCGGTCAATATCTGGCGGATGTTGGCAATTTGGGCCCTCTCGTCTCTCCTGAGAACATTCGCAAGACGCTTCGTTCCATTTACAAGTACAACTACAAGCCCACGCTGGTGGACCACGAAAATGTTGAGCGTACCTATGTGCTCAACGATGAAGCGGCGGTAATGGTCTGCGACTATGGAAGGGCCAAGCGTCCGCATATTCCCTTTCCCTATTACGCAGAGGCCTGGACCGGTCAGGAATATTTGGTAGCTGCTCTGATGATGAATTGGGGCATGGTGGAGGAGGGTCTGGAGTGCGTAGGAAATATCCGCTCGCGATATGATGGAGAAAAGCGAAACCCGTGGGATGAACCCGAGTGTGGACACCACTATGCCCGCGCAATGTCGTCGTGGTCGCCTCTGGTTGCATTGAGTGGTTTCACATACGATGGCGCATCAGCCTCTGTGATCGCAGTGCCACGAATTCCACAGGAACACTTCAAGTGCTTTTGGGCAACAGGAACGGGTTGGGGAACATTTACCTACCGGAAGGGTGTATCGAGCACGAGATTCACTCTCAACGTTCTTGCGGGGACGCTGCTATGTCGCACTTGTGAAATTAGCGCGCTCGGTCAGAAGGCTTCAGTTCTGTTCGGCTCGGTCATTCAACCCTGCCAGTTGGAGAGACGCGGAGAACGATCCGTGGTGACTCTTAAGGAGCCGCTTACTCTTTCTGCCACGAACGAACTGCAGATCGAGGTGCATGCTTGAACGCCGGTGTCTCGCAGTGGAGACCGTGGGTAGTTGTAGTTGGCGGCCTATTGGGCGCGGGAAAAACCAGCCTCATTCTAGCCGCGGTGAACATCCTTGAAAAGGCTGGTGTGCGCAGCGCTGTGGTACTCAATGATCAGGGCGAGGATCTGGTAGACACGAGCCATGTACAGCTGCGTGGGGTTGCCTCACGCGAGGTGACCGGGGGATGCTTCTGCTGCAGATTTTCCACGCTTCTATCCGTGATGGAAGGACTTCGGGCCTATGCTCCGGAGGTGATCTTTGCCGAGCCGACGGGAAGTTGCGCAGATATCGCGGCTACTGTGATACGCCCATTGCAGGATGAGTTTGAACTCTGCCGGGTGGCGCCACTCACCGTACTCCTGGATCCGGCCCGAATTAACCTTCTGATTGCTGCAGAAGCCAATCCTAACTTGGCCTTTCTAATGCGGAAGCAACTGGAGGAAGCAGATTTAGTCTGCATAAGCAAGGCCGATCGTAATCCGTGTACCGCGGGTATTCCGGGCATCGACGCTCGGCTCATCAGCGCGAAGACGGGTGTCGGCATTCACGAGTGGCTAGACGAGGTACTGGCGGGATCCCTGGAGGCAGGAACCAGGACGCTGGAGATTGACTACGAAAGATACGCACACGCGGAAGCTGCTCTGGCATGGCTCAATGTCAGCTTTACCGTCGAGTTGGCGTCTCCCGCGGCACCAGCAGCGGTTGCCGGTCCGTTTCTGGATGACCTAGACAAGGCACTGACCGAGGCGGGAGTATCGATTGTGCATTTAAAGCTCATCGATCGATCACCTGCAGGTTGGTTGAAGGTGGCGATATGTGCTAACGGAGGGGAACCCACCGTTGATGGGATTCTCGATGCGTCTCCTGCCCACAGGCACGAGCTACTGTTGAATCTCAGGGCTATAGGGAGCCCGCCTCTAGTACAGAGTGTCGTAGAGGGAAAGATAAAGTGTATTGCTGGCGCGGTGCTCGACCAGCGAATCAGTTGTTTCAGTCCTGCTCCGCCAATTCCTGAACGGAGACGGTTGATAGTGCGTAGGTCCTCCGGCTCGCATGACGCCGTCTGACGACAGCATCATGCAGCCAGCCGTACCGGGTAACGCAGCTCCGCGTCTAGCGCCATTGATTTGCAGACTTGTACCTCGATAACCAAAATCTGCATCCATCTATTCTGCCTAACTGATAAGATGGCCGCATCATTTTTTACGATCTACTCCTCAGAATTTGTCCGATTGTTGATCTTGCACAATCTTCTTGGTGTTACAAAATAGCGCCAGCGATAATCGGCGGGCAAACCCGCAGGGGACAGCTCCCATGACGATTGGGCATCTTCGAACTCAATTCGTACCTTAACTTGGTCGGCAACGACATTGAGAAACTCAAGTATAAGGTTGGCCTGAAAGCCCGCCGTGAGCGCCCCACCGGAGTAGCAGGCAGGAACAATCTCCTCATCCCCGTTGGCCGCGGGATTATCCCAGCTGACCCCAAGCTCACCGTTCCTCAGCTTAAGTAATAATGGCATTTCGCGCCAGCCGCACTGTTGGTGCAGGCGGCGGATTGCGGCCCTCAGGTCACTGGCTTCAACATATAGATACTTGGTGCGACGTCGTTCCGTCACTTCTTCGTAGTTAGGAAACTTGTTCGTAGGCTTTGCCCAATTCAACGCGATATCTCCTAAACGAAAGCTGCAGGCTTCAGCACTTTCAGCAAGTTCCAATTCCTTAATATTTGCGGTCTTGAGAATCCGACCGAGCTCGAGCAGGATATCCCGCGGGATGACGATGCTCTGTTGGTCAAAGATGCCAACAATGCGCTCATTGGTCTTCTCCATGGATGAAAGCCGATACCCATCCGTAGTTACTAGAGAGACTAAGTTCGGCTGGAGCAGAAGAAGAGCAAATTGGGCATCCCAGCGCTCCCCGATAGCAAAAGCGGTGCCTTCAATGAGCTTGTTGACCACGTTGGCCGATAATGCAATCGAATCAGCGGTTGGGGGCAACTCAACTAACCTGTCAGGAGACGACTCCGTATACTTGAGCCAGCCTAAATAGCGAAGGCCAATCCGAAATCTAAATCCATCCTTGCTCTGAGCAAGTTCTACTGTTTCCCCATCAAAACCAGAAAGAAGCAGTTGCAGCGCACGCATGACATCGCGCGGGACCATGATGCGTGTCGCTTCGTTTATGCCCGTCAATTGATTGGTAGTGACTTCTGCGACGAGGAGCCGATAGCCGTCACGTGATACTACAGCGAGTGCATCGGGTCTAAACTGAAGTGCCCACGACTTGTTCGGGCCAAATAAATCGTCAAGATCCAGGTCGTCTATCAAATTTCTGAGAGTATCGGTTGGAATAGAAATTGAGAATTCCGTAGGGAGTTCCCCGTAGTCGAGATTGACTCTAGCTGGCATCACTACATAGCGCCACTGGTAACCGTTGTCATTGCCTTCGACGCGCATTTGACAGGCAGAGTTAGTGTCCCTAAGTTCAAAACGTACTTCGATCTCGTTGTCGAGGGCGCTGAGAAATTCAAGAAGATAGATGGAGTCAAACCCTATAGAGACTTCCTTACCTGAATAATCGACGTTTAAGGTCTCTTCGCCCTCCCCGAAACATGTATCGGCAGAGCAAATCCTCAGCTCATTCTGCTTTAGTTGAATTCGAATCCAGCGTCCCTTGTTGTAGGCGGATTGGACGGCACGTTGAATAGCTCCTGACAGCTCGCCCGCGCGCACTACCACAAAGCACTCGGAGTCGGATGGAATTGCCGCCTCATAATCAGCGGTCTGCTGGGCCGGCTTATCCCAGGCGAAGATTCGATCCCCAATGCGGAGGCCAAACGATTCCTCTTCCTCCACCAGTGCGACCGTCTCGACCCCAGTGACCGACACTTGCTTCAGCTCGCGAAGGATGGTGCATGGGATTAGGAGCCTCTTCTCTCCCCCCTTGTATTCAATGACCTCGCTCGTCCTCTCTGCGATGGAATATCGAGAGCCGTCTGTGGCTACCATGACTACGGAATCCTGCTTTAGATGAAGCAGGGCATAGCCGCCTCTGCATCTGTTCTCGTCTCCATCAATGACAAAAATCGTTCGGTCGATAAGACCGCAAAGCGATTGTGAAGTTAAAATCGCCTCAGGTGAAGATGCTCGAGCTGCAAGTCCTACTGCATCTCTTCTACCCCGCATGATTAAGCTCGACTTATCCGGCCTAACTTTATGTGCGAGATCTTCAAAGTTTTTCTTGGTTCTTTCTATTTGGTTCCGGACGGTTACTCCCATTTCTTCCAGCAGGTCCCGAGACTCACTTTGTGCGGACTCCGCATCTTGCTTTAGTCGGGCAATTTCGCTGGCCCTTAGATATGCTAACTCCTGTTTGATCGCGGTAGTTCGGCTTCGGACCTGACTTAGCTGAAGCTGCACGCGAATCAAGTCCGCACCGGCTCCATAGTGCGGTGCAACTTCCGGATTGCTGCTGCAGATGGCAAGAATACCCTTAAGCGCGGTTTCGTCGCATGCTGAGAACGCTCCATTGACTTCCGCAAGCAGGCGCTCACGTCGTATTCGGTCCGGCGCATCGGTGGCGATATCAGGGTGAACACAGCGGACGGCCTCTCGATAGAGCCATTTCACCTCTTCGGATGGGGTGAAGGGTCGAGCCCGGTTCGCCTCGCAATGCGCCTCGGAATAGGAGGCTTCGGCCAAGGTTCGCGCTTCTGCTGCTAAGGCGTGTGCCTCAGGAGTTCCAGCCTGGTCCGCCGTGCATTCGGCTATTCGCGCATGCCATTCATCTAGCTCGGCGTAAAGCACTCCGACGCAGCGAAGGTAGCGGCCATTGAACGCAGCTAACTCTGCTTTGAAACTGGCAAGAATGAACTCCTGCTCGACAAGCTGAGCCTTCTGGCGCACCAACTCTTCTCGCTTGGCGACAAGTTCATCTTCACTCGGCGATGGTCTGCGAATTACTTCTAGGCTCATGGTAGAAGAAAACAAAGTTGAAGTGAGTGTAACGCCGGTTCGCCGAGTGCGCAATCATTTCCAAGTATCACTCCGTGACTGATCCGACCCATCCTCTGATTAGCTCCCTTCAGGCTTGAGCGGCTGACGCTTATCTTAGTAACACCCTGAGGTAACGTGCCTCGATTCTATGAGCAAGAACTTGTCTGCTTTCTCACAGTTCATTTTGAGACAGGATTGACTATCCCAAGTTTCCTGTCTCTCAATTGGAATGAGTGCCTTGACGCCGTATCAATCCGATTCTGCATCGAAGGCTTGTTATATACTTTATCTCTTGATCGGACGGAAATATCCCGCATAGTCATATTGAGGCGATATCACGATCTCGCCAACTGTGTTCATATAGCCCCACTTTCCACTTACAACCTTTACGGCCGCGAGGCCATTAGAAAAATACCCAACAGCGTCAAACTTTGGCTCAACAGTTATCTCTCCAGTCCTATTTATATAGCCCCATTTGCCACGATCATCCTTGACAGCTGCCAACTCGTCGGTGAAATCTCTGACCTCATCAAATCTCGGCGCAGTAATAACATTTCCAGCTTTGTTCACATATCCCCACTTACCACTTGTGTCCTTTACAGCAGCAACGCCACCACCGAAATCCCTCACCTCGTCGTATCTTGGCTCGACCACTATTCGGCATCGCGTGTCCACGAAACCGAACTTTCCATCTAATTCGACTCGACAGAATCCCTCCTTAAACTCTCGAGAGGTACTCCAGCTCTGTTCAGGCCGCTGGAAAGGCCAGGCCTCAAGTCCTAGGCCGCACTTCCCATTTTCCCTGAACAGCGGCGTTGCAACTACATTTCCACTGCCGTCGATCCAAATCCATTCGCCGTCCAAAGTGAGTGCTTGTGCATATTGATCCAAGAATCCATGCGCATATTTGAAGTGCACTGGAGTCAGGAGATTTCCCTTGTTGTCGATGTAGCCGTAAAGAGCCTCTCGACGCACTATTCCTTTGCCAAAGCGAAAATCGCCGATCGCTTGAAGCGAGGCATCAGTTATCCTCTCTCCACGCCTGTTGATATAGTAGCTATCTTCTTTCTCAAAAACAGGACAGGCTCCGTCGCGAAAGACCCCAATCTTCCTGCAATCACCTTCACATACGATGCGATTTCCATTTTCGTCAAGGATAAGGCGGGCTGGTGATTCGTCGGAGGTCGAATAGCATTGTTCAATCTCGATCAGCTTTTCCTCTGGATCGTAGCAGATAACATCTCCCCAGTATTGATCACGAAGTAGGTGCGAAGCAATCTGTCCGTGGTTATCGAAAAGGTCTATCTTCTTTTCTAAAAATGCAGACCAAATGTTGCTGCACTCTGTCGCTTCTATGCGGTCGTAGATCGGATCAATTATAAAATCGCCTTGATAATTGATGAATCCCCACTTTTTCTCCAGTTGCGCCGGCACTACTTCCTCTTTTGAGCGAAATGTTTGCCAATGATCAATGTATTCGCAAGCGTTTCCGATATACCTGCCCGATTTGTCAATGAAGAAGAATTTACCATCTAGCTTGACGGGGGCTGCCCCCTTGAAGAACGGGCGGGCATCTTCATATACGGGCTTAACAGCGAAGGTTCCATCCGTAGCAATATAGCCAAACCGGCCCTCGAACAAGACGAGTGCAAGTCCATCAACAAAGCCCCAGTGAACTAGACCATTGGGAATGGTCGGGGCTGGGCCAAACTGTTCAGGTATAATTTCCTCTCCATCCAAGTTCAGGTAGCCCCATTTGCCCTCGTCATAGTTGAGGGAATATGAAAACGATGCTCGTTCACAGCTAAACTCGCCTAAACAGCCGAAACGGGGGCTCACATTGAATCTTCCATCTGCACTTAGGTATCCCCATTTGCCATTGAGCTTTACCTTGGCAATGCAAAGCGATTGCGAATCTGGAGACGCAGGATTGGGCCGGTCCTTGATGAGTTGCGATTTCAGGTCGGGCGAGACCCTCGGAGCTTGATCATCGTATTCTTCTTTCGCACGTGCAATTTGCCCGCGGACTACGACTGCGATTTCTGACAAGAGGTCTTGTGCGTCTTGTTGGGAAAGTTGCGCATCCTGCCGAAGCAAGGCGATTTCGCTTGTTTTTAGAGAGGCCATCTCGTACTTGATCGTTGCACGACGGACCTGATATTGGCTCAACTTAGACTGGAGAGTAATAAGATCTGTACTGTTCCCATCGCGCTGCACGGTCATTGAGTCAGTCTTGAAACCGGCAAGAATGCGTTGCAGCCAATCTTCGTCACATGCCGTATAAGCTGCGTTAATTTCGACCATCAGGAGCTCACGCCGTATCCGGTCGAGTTCATCTGCGCCGGAACCTTGATGAACTCGTGCCGCGGCCTCCGTATACAGCCTTCTCAGTTCTTCTGATGGAGTAAACGGCGGAGTTTCTGCCGCTTCACTATACGCTTCAGAATACGACTCTTCAGCCTGCGCCCGCGCTTCGACTGCCTTGGACTTTAGCTCGGGAGTTGCAGCCCGTTCGGCTCTGCATTCAGCTAGCCGCGCCTTCCACTCATCGAGTTCCGCGTAGAGAACTCCCACGCGGCGAAGATAAAGACCCCTAAACGCGGCCAATTCGGCTTTGAGGCTCGCAAGAGAAAGCTCTGCCTCAACAAGCTGTGCCTCCTGCCGAGCAGGTTCATCTCGCTTGGTAGCAAGCTCTTCATCTTCCCGTGACAGTAAAGGAACGACTTCTCTGGTCATTGGAGTCTCAGCGTAGGCTTTAAGCAGAGTGTAGCGCAGTCTGGGCGCGCATCTGAAAGCGAAAAGACCCGCTCATCGACCCCAACCGCCTTGTGCTTTCAGAAAAGGATCAACGAAATTGTCAGGGCAATCAACTCACGCCTGCCAATTTTCTTCCTTCCCAGTCAGTTTCTCTGGCGCGCCTTGGCCTGCAGCTTTACGGCGCCCATGCAGCTAGTTTCCCACCCAAGACACATTCCCCTCAACGGCGCCGCATCCAGTTCGTTAATCCCTGGGAACGACCTCCATCGGCGATGCAGAGAGAGGGCGGCGGCTCACCCTTCGGGGCTAACGATGGATTGGCTTAGAAGTTAGACTGGTAAGGATGAGTTGAATTAGGGGCAGGTCACTCTCAAGCAACGCGAAATCTTATATTTACCGCGGTTGTATCGTGGCAGTCAGAATCAATTGCATACCCAAATGAATAGGGAAGAAAGTAACGAGTGGAAGAACTCTAAGAATTATATTTGCCCAGGTTAGGGCCGATGCGAGGCAACAACTGCTAATGTGCTGGCCAAAGGAACGTCGACGCGCACAATTCTGAGGCAAGCTCCGGCTATCCGATCCCCCTCCGACTCACCATCTCACACGGCATTTAGAAAGCACCATCTGCAGGTGAGGCAATGAGGATGTAATTCGTCGACCAAGTCTGTCCGAAAGAAACGGCTCATAAGATCATCGCCATAACCAGCGACAAATAAGCAGTGCCGTTGTCACAGCAGGTAGGTGATCATTTCGAATACAAAGCAATCGTTCGGCGGCCACGAGGTCCTGTCAGAACAAGGCAAAACAAGACAATGACTCTCAGTTAGTCGGGCCGTTCCAGTTGCGTGAGCCAATCTTCATTCATTTCGACATGCTTGATGGAATATCTGCGGAATGTGTAAATGAGGTGGATCTTGCCATCCGGTGCCTGGAAGATGGAAGGGTAAGAGTATTCGCCCGGGTTAGTTTCGATTACAAGTGGTTCGCTCCAAGTGCGACCTTCATCTGTGGAGCGCGCGATGTGCAGCGGCGAGCGGGAATCGTCTTGATCATTGAAGACGAGAAGTAGATGGCCATTCTTGAGACGACACATCGAGATTCCTGCATTCGGGTTCCTCAACTTTGTGGCCGCTGGAGTGCTCCAGGTAGCTCCACCGTCGCGTGACTCCGCTGCAATGATATATGGACGAACGCGGAGATAAGCGAGAAGTGAGCTGTCAGCGCGCTGAACAATTGTGGGCTGTTCTCCCCCGCGCATAATTCCGCTGCGGAACCAGGTGGCGCCATTGTCTTTGGTTGCCAAGAAGAATGAAAGGTCAACTCCATTTCCATTGCGTTCGTCACTCAAAGGCAAGATCAGCGTTCCGTCAGTCAGTGTGATCGTCAAGTTACGGGGCAGCCAGCCAAGCGTATCGTGGAAGAAGGGCCTGTCTTCTGTCCATGTAGTTCCGCTATCTGCGGAAGTTCGGAAGAATAGGCTGCATGCATCCCAACCGGTACCACGAAGCATGGGCTGCGTGCCTTCCATACGGCCCCAGACTAGCCATACTCGCTTGTCTGCTGTGGTGAAGAGGACTGCATTCCCCGGCGGCCTTCCAGGGCTGTGCACGAGAATCTCGGGCTTTGACCAAACGTGAGTTCCCCTAGTCAAACGAGATAGAAAGAGCACCTGATCTTCGGATGACTCGTAGCTGCCTCCATACCAGGAAACAAGCAGGTCGCCATTTGGAGCCAGTGTAATCGACGAGCAATGATGCACTGGATAGCCGTCTATTTTGCTGAAGATGAGCTCAGAAGAAAATTCGATTCCGCCGTACGGATCTGTGATGGCTCGCTTAGGAAGAGGCGTTCCTATGGGGGTCCCTGTCACAGTGTCTGCGGAGCGTGGGAGAGCTGCGCCATTATCCAATGCAGCCACCGCCGCGGACAACGCGTCGATTGAGCCGGAGAACACAAGCTTTCCCGTATGATCGAGCAGGAAAGCTGACGGAGTAACTTGCGCGCCCAGCCTCCCCCCAACTTTTCCTCCGGGATCCAGATAGGCGGGAAAGTTGAAGCCGTGGAACTGGCAGTAGCGACGAACTTCATCGCCGGTGATTTCGTCGCCAGAGAAGACCGCGATGAGCAATATCCCGCGGTCAGTGATTCTGTTATCTAATGCCACGATCTGTTCGGCTGTAGCTTCTGTACCTTTGTCGCGAGACGACAAAAAGAGGACCACTGTCGCGCGGTGCTCCATGTAGTTATTCATTGAGACACGCGAACCCTCTGGCGAGGTCAACTCAATGGTGCCCATTGGTTTACCAACCATCGAGCCGTCTTGCGCAAACAGATCAAGATTTCCGAGCAACGCCGTAAGCAGGATGACCACAAGAAATCGAATCATCTCTCCCCCATGAGTCAGATCCATACAGGAGTGTCTTCAGACTTAATCATCAACTGCATGCGATCAGTATCACGCCGACTGAATACGAACGCCGCTACCGAAAGTAGGATACTTGCGCCCACATAGGCAGACGAAGTGACAGCAACAGCCTTGTCGAGACCAATATCACTGGCCAGAAAGCCAACAATGAGTGGCGCCGATCCGCCTCCCACAAGCCAACCCATCAGATTCATCACACCAGTTGTAGCACCGCGCGCTTCTGGCCGCACTACGTCGAAAACAGAAGCGAAAATGTTAGCTTCGTACCAGCCCTTGAATATACCCCAGAGAAGAAGGCCAACGATGAGCAAACTCATCGAGTGTGTAAGGGCGCACAATATCACGAATGGTGCCTCGAGAAAGATACCGATCGCCTGAACCAGGATCCGTCCGCCGGGCAGTCTCATACGAAGTATGTCCGCCATCCAACCGCCGATTGGCGAACCCAACATACTGGTGGATTGCACGTACAGGGTCGCGGTCAAACCTGCCATGGCGAGACTTAGATGAAACTTGTTGTAGAGGAGCATCGGCATCCAAGTGAAGAGAACCATCGTAGTGAAGTTCTCACACATAAAGGCACCCATGCACAGGAGGAGCGTTGGCGTGCCGGCGATGATCTTTAGGGATTCCGGGATTGAAGCGTGATGCGGAACAGCAACTGCAGGGGCTGCTGCGCCTAGATCAGCACGGTCTGCAGCGCCACGAGGGGGCTCGATCAAGAGTCTACTCAGGATGAAGCTGAGGAGAATTCCACAACCTCCAAATACCACAAACGACGAGCGCCAGCCATAATGCTGACCAATAAGCCCGGCGAAGAATCCCCCGGCAATAGTGCCGACGTAGACGCTGGTCTGGTGCGTGCCCATGGCTCGGGAGCGCGTCTTCTTGCCATGGTAATCGCTGATCAGTGACATCGACGCGGGAAAGTACACAGTCTCGCCTAAACCCTCGGCGGCGCGGAACATCAAGAGGTGGCCGAATGTACGCGACACCGCCGTCGCCATGCAGATGAGACTCCAGATGCGAAGGCCGCTTAGAATTGCGGCCTTTCGTCTCACGCGATCAACGATGTGACCCGCTACGGGAGCCGAGATTCCGTACACCCATGCAAATGATGATCCCAGCAGCCCCAACTGCACATTGCCCAGATGAAACTCCGCCGCCAGCAAAGGGAACAAGGAGAAGATTGCCTGGCGGTCGGCGTAATTGAAGAACGCTATCCACCACAGCATCCCGACCACGTACCATTTGTAATGCTTCTCAAAAGAGCTCATGGGGACCGGTGTGTCGATTAGGTCGTTTTGGGATTGTCAAGCAGTCCAGGAACGGGTGTCAACATTCTCTGCGCTGCGGCATACATTGCAGCGCGATCAAGGTAGGAGATTTCATCGGCAATCCAATCGCGCATCCGTTTCCCCTCGTCAGATTCCTGCGAAGCGGAAACAAAGTTCAGGCGAACTCCGAGACGTTCTTCCAGAGCGCACACTAGAACTGGCCAGACAACACCTATATCCGCTGTAATCGGGATGCTGCCTTCCAGCCGAGAGAATCCCGACATCTCCATGCGGAAGGGAATGCCGGTGCACTTTGTCTTTGGCAATCCACGATTGATGGCCTCCTGCACTTTGGCGTCCTGTCGTTCCTTTTCCCAAGCGAGCTCCAGATTGGGATCGAGGTCGATCCGGATGAGTACCTTGTCGGCCAGACTATAGGTCTTCATTTGATCCCAACTAGCCCATATACCGTGCCCTGTATAGGTCTCAAAAGGACCGTCATGAATCTCCTGAGTAAGCGCAACAGCGGACTCGACGATCACGTCTGCGCCAGCAAGCATTTCGGCGATCAACCCGGAGCGGCGAGCGATTGAAATGGAATCTGCGACCGCAATGCCAACCGCGCCGCCGCCCACGAGTTGAGGGATGGAGACGAGGACGGGAACCCCTTTTAGAGCACCGGCGCCGATCATGGTCATGGGACTGGCGCCTAAACCGGCGAAGAGTTCAAAAGGTACTCCATACTGGCTAGCCGCTTTTCGAATTTCAGGGGCCAGCCTCTCCGTGCGGAGCCCCATTGGCCATGCCATATTTCCCGCGGCCTTGATCACCTGGCTGCCTGGCAGTGCTGTCAGGCGATCATAGAAATCCCAGCCTTTCGGGAACTCTTTCTCCATTTCGGTACGCCGCGTCAAAGATAAGCAAGTAATCTCGAAGGCTCCGCCTCGCGGAAGTGCAGCGGCCGTCAGCGGGAAATTCGCTTCATGGTTTACATAGACGCGCTTCACACGATCGAGTGTTCCCGCCATCTCGTGAGCAATTACCGCAGAACTGGTGATGACACCGTCGACTAGACCGTGATGAATTAGCTCTGCGATCTGTGTGGTCACGCCCTCATGAAGATTCGGGCCGCTACCGGTGACGACCACTACGCGCCCACCGCGCTGCTTGGCCTCCACGATGCTCGAAATGGCTTTCTCCAGGTGGCACAGCGCAGATGCACACATCGATTCCCGGAATCGAGCCACGATTACAGAAGATGGCCTCATCACTTGGCTCCGTCTGCCAGGATATGACGAACTCGATCCAGGTCCTCTTGAGTATCCACTGAGACCAGCTCACCTTCGCACATAGTCACCACGGTCTGGATGGATATGCCGTTTTCAAGGGCACGTAACTGCTCCAGGCCCTCAATCTTCTCAAGGCGGGACGGCGGTAACTTGGAAAGCATAGTAAGGCATTCTTGCGTATAGGCATATAGACCTATGTGTTCGAATACTTCAAAGTCATCCGTGCGTCGACGTGGATAGGGAACAAGGGAGCGGGAAAAATAGAGCGCTCGGCCACGGGCATCCGACACTACCTTAACCACGTTCGGATCATCGTAGGCCTCCTCGCCGACTTTCTTGATCAGTGTGGAGAGACCTACGTCGCTTCCGTCTCGCAATGCGCATTTCAGGGCCTGAACACATTCGTCGATCATTCTCGGATCGAGTAGCGGCTCATCTCCCTGAATGTTAACCACGATTCCAGCGTCCGATCGGGCAGCAACTTCGGCAACACGATCTGTACCAGATGCATGATCCGGGCTCGTCATCACCACCCTGCCTCCGAAGGCATTGACCGCATCGGCAATGCGCTGGTCGTCGGTCGCTACCACCACGCTGTCCAGACTTGTAGTCTTCTGCGCGATCTCATAAACATGCTGAATCAGAGGTCTCCCGTGAATATCTGCGAGCGGTTTGGCGGGCAGACGAGTAGATTGGTAACGCGCAGGTATTACTCCAATAACCTTCATCCCTATTCTCCAGATGATCCTATAAACCTTGATCCAAAGGTGTGCTCTTCCAAACGTGATCCAATCTCAGGTCTGGAGTCCTTGCACAGTTTCGCAGTTGCACGCGAACATACTCGACCTCGCATTGGCGTGCCTTCGACGTCTGCCGAACACTTCGCTAGCCTGAGTGCGGACGAGATTGAAGATGTCTTGACGCATGTAATTACGCGCGGCCCGTCCGGCAATACGGTTTACTGCTTGACGCGCGCGCGAGGCGCGCGTACCAAAATCAAAGTGCGGATATTCGCCTATGGCTCCCCCAATTAACACCCCGTCTACCCCGCGGCCAATCACTAGGTCAATTAAACGGTCAAGAGCGGCTAGATCTGGTTGGCTAAGATCATCAATAGGTGTAATCAGGGCCGCGAATACGCCAGACATGGAGATTTTCATTTGGAATATCTCTACGCCACGTCGCAAAGGGATACAGCTTGTGCAAGCCCTTCCAAGGGCTCGCGAGTGGGCATGAACTCGTGTCCGACGTAGCCTTTATAGCCGAGTTCCAGTAACGTGCGCATTATGGCTGGGTAATTAATCTCCTGGTGATCATCCAGTTCTCCTCTGCCAGGATTACCTGCTGCATGTACATGGCCAATCAAATCGTGGTATTGTCGCAGACGCCGAATTACGTCGCCGTTCATAATCTCCACGTGATAGATATCGAAGAGAAGCTTTACATTGGGCGAGTTGACCTGCCTGACAATGTCCGCGCAATAGTCCAGGTTGTCGCCTTGATAGCCAGGATGACCTTTCATGGGATCGGAATGATCCCGGGTATTAAGCTGCTCCAGGCAAATGGTGACATTCTTTCCTGCAGCATATCTGCCTAGTTCCAAGAGACCGCGTACCGAGTTGGCTGCTCCTTCTGTGAGCGAGATTTCACCACTCATCGGGTCCTCTGGGTCACGCCACTTATACCCGGTGAATGCAATCACGCTGGGAATGCCAAAATCAGCGGCTTGATCAATAGCATGCTTAGTCCGAGTAATTACTTCTTCGTGATTACTTATGCTGTTCAAACCCTTATGAAACATCGGGTCGGGCATTCCGTTTGAGGCGAGGGCGGAAGTAATGTGATGTTCGCGCAGCACTGGCCATAACTCAGTAGGAACGAGTTCTACGCTCTGGCAACCCAAGCCAGCCGCTGTTACGCAGATGCGCTCAATATCCCAATTCCACGGTGCCGAGTTCAAACACCAGAATGTCAGCGACTGCCGGATGCGGCCATGCTTCACGGCACGCGGGATGGTGCCGGTGCTTTTCGCAGCTAGGTTAGGAGTTCCGGCAAGCGCTGGGGTTGGGGCAGTTCTCCGGCTTGACAGGCTTTTTCCAGGAATATTGCTCAATCACTACTCCTTCAACTTCCGAGGTCAAAAGTAAAAGGCCGGGCGCCTAAAGAGCAAGGCGAAATGCACGAAGAACGCGTCTGTCACCCCCAAAACTAAGACGACAGGGAACTGAGAGCAGCCAGAAACAGACCTAAGCCCAAACTCGGATGTTCGAATCCGTTTGTCTTGGCGGGGCCTCGTCTGACTCGGCGAGGTCCCGCCGACCCGCAGGTACCGGAGAGTCCGGTCTACTGCACCGGGCCTAGGCGCAACGTCTTGATCTCCCATGGCTTCATGTGGAATTGGATGGTCTTTCCCTCGCCAATATCGCCCACCTTGACGTCTTCCAGCAAGCTTGTTTCCGTTGCGCGCACCGGGCGCGGGAACTCAAGGGCCACATCTCCATCGCGACCTTCAGTCTCAACAAAGCGTGCGATGGCATCCGTGTCGTAAAAGCCCTCCATCTGTTTGAAGGCGTACAGAACCACGTGGTCGCTGTTGGTCTTTATGAAGGAGTAGGACGCTGGCAGGCCGCCGTCTTTGCCCGCCCACTGCTCTTGAGGGCTGGCGTGTTGGGGCTCCTGCATTGCCAGTAGTGGGGAGTTGAACGCCAGGGCCTGATACACCACTTTTCCTTCGCGCCATCCTCCGCGATGCGGGTAGATTGAATATCCAAACGTATGATCGCCCTCGTCTGCGCGGGGGTCAGGTGCCCATGGGCCGCGTATCACGGAAAGGTGGATGGCATTGTCCTTGGCATCATAGCCATTGCGGCCATTGTTGAGGATGGCCACGCCGCCGTCTCCGTTCGAGATGTCGACCCATTTCCCCATCACAGCCTCTTCGCCGTCCTGGTTGCGCTCGATTGCGCCGTAGGGAATCTCCGCACTGACCTTCCCGGATTGAAGCGCTACGGGAAAACCTGCTTTCAGCAGGGTTGCGCGCTCGAACCATGCAACTGTCATCGAGACATCAACCCGCGGAACGCCCGTAACCAAACTAATATCCTGCGTAAACTGGGAGTCGCGGAATCGCCTCACGACACGAATTGTGGCGCGCACTGGCCCTTGTTCAATCAATTTCACACTTTCGGCCTTATCGACCTCCCACTTCTTCCCGGTCAGTCCGATATCCCAGGCCGGTCCCGCATACTCTTTTGAAGTTATTTTGGCCCGCTCCGCTGTATCTTCCCAGGCAGTCAGGGAATTGCCTTCTCCATGAAAGGTTTCGCGCTGGTTCACCTTGTCGTAGAGGCTCGCAATGTTCCCGGTCTTCGGATCAATTTCGACCCGGAAGAACACATTTTCCAGAAACGGCCGGGGCGTGGAGCCAGTCCTCAACAGAGCCGATTTGCTTTCGGAACTCCTCGGTGTGTCAGTCTGGGGGGTGCCGTGATCGGCGATAAGCCGGTATAGCTTTAAGCCCATCTGCGGAACGTCTTTCGCAACAAATGCCACGGTCGCTGTCTCACGGATACCCGTCCTTGCAGGCGCTGTCAGGATTTGCACCGGAGTCGTCTCTCCATCATGAACCGCAATCATTCGCGCCGGCAGCGAGGAAGCGGAAACCTCCGCGACGACGAGGTCCGTGCGATCCCACGATTGCGGATTGTAGACCACCAGAGGCACCCCGTCCCCGCGGGTTTCGAGTTGAAGGCCAAGAGTTTCCAACGAGAAGTCAAGAGCTCGCTTGCCCCGCTCAAAGACTTCCTGGTATTGGCGCGCAGCGTCGGCGTAGATCGGACCTATGCCGGAGCCGGCAGCCAGATCGTGCGCCTGGTTGAGCAAAACCAGCTTCCAGGCCTCGCTGAAATCGCGGGTCGGTGAGTAGTCGCGATAGTGGAAGAATGTGGAGATCTCAGACATCTTCTCGGCGTTCAGCAGCAGCTGTTCCGCCTGCCGGTTGTGGCGCTTCATTTCCACCTGCGTCGTGTAGCAGCCAGGAAAGACCGGGTTCAGTTCCTTTTCGTAGATGGGAAAATCCTTCTTTTCGGCCAGCAATGTGTCGATGTAATCCGAGACGTTGGTGGGTTTCACTCGCAATTCGCTGGGTGAGGCATTCATTGTGGCAATGGCGGCGACGTCTTGAGGGTTCGGTCCACCGCCGTGATCGCCCGCGCCGTAGAGGATCAGCATATCTTTCACACCTGACAGATCTGCGCTCTGCATAGCCGGTACGGTAACGCGCTCATGATTCAAAGTCCCGGCATACTCGCTGGGAGTCGAATAGCCCAACACTCGGCTTCCGTCCAGGCCCTGCCACCAGATGATCCGGGGGCGGGAGGGATCGTGAGGGCGGTCAAACAGATAGAGCTCGATACCGGCTTTGCTTGCAATTTGCGGCATCGTCACCGGATGGCCGAAGACGTCCGGCTGCCAAGCGAAGCGGACGTAGTGGCCGAATTTCTCCTTGCTGAATTTCTGTCCGTAGAGGAATTGCCGCACCATGGATTCGCCGTCACTGACGTTTTCGTCCATCTGCACCCAGCTTGAAGTGGCGGGAACGAATCCGCCAATCTTCGCCTGCCGCACTAGACCCTTGAAAACGTCTGGATAATAGTGCTCCATGGAGTCAAGAACTACTGCCTGATCCTGCGCGAACGTGAAATTAGGGTTTTCATCCATCAACTTGAGTTGATTGGTGAATGTGTTGTACATGATGTCGTGGATGGACTCTTCCCACCGCCACAGCCAGGCCATGTCCATGTGCGCATAACCCACCACGTGCGCCGTGTAGTCTTTGGGATTCTGCGCAGTCTGCGCCTGAGATACCCACGCGAAACTTGCAATAATGAGAACCGCGAATAGATGCCTGCGCACAGTCTTGCCTCCTGAATGAAATTCTCACATCTGACGCAGTATAGGCGCATGAGGGTGCCGTGGTCCGGCGGCGATATGCGGCGGCCCTTTAACCGGGAACATTAAGGGACAACCTGGAGATGGCTTGCGATCGCATAAGGGGAAGAGCAGGCGTCGGACCAGAGACGTAGAATTGACATTCTGGATTTAAGAGGAGACGCCTGTGAATTCATTGCAGCGGGTGTGTAATACAGTGCTTGGTAAGTCGGTCGATCATCTTGCCTGTCAACCAATGCTGATGCAATTCGCGGCCAGCCACTCGCATATGCCGTATATCGATTACACACGGGATGGCAGGAAAATGGCCGAGGCGCAACTCCGGGTTTGGCGGGACTTCGACATCGACGTCTTGCTGACATGCTCGGACCCTGCGCGTGAAGTGATCGACATTGCCGGAGACGGAAGCATCGAGTGGTTTGAGAACCAGGGCCCGGCAATCCAGGAGTCTCGGGCGGCATTGGCCGACAAGGCTCGTTTGAACGAGTTTCGCCTTCCAAGCCTGGATCCTGCAGGACGGATGTACGATCGCATTCGAGCCATCGAAATGATGCGCCGCGAGGCCGGACATGAGGTTTCAATTGTCGGTTGGGTAGAAGGCCCGCTGGCGTTGGCGGCGGAACTCCGGGGCATCAATCGCATTATGACCGATTTTTTCGATGACCCAGAGTTCGCCCATGACCTGCTGCACTTTTGCGCCGACGTTGCCATTTTGTACGCCGACGCCCAGATCGCCGCAGGGGCAGACACCATCGGGATGAGCGACGCCGCGGCCAGTATGCAAGGTCCGGTCTTATATAAACAGTTCGTCCACGGCGAGCAGATGAGGGTTTACCGACACATCAAAGAAAATCATCCCGAAGTGTTGACTCGATCACATATGTGTGGAAAGACGACACTGCTTGGGACAGCGATGAGTGAGCTGCCAGTCGACATCTACGAAATTGACTTTCCGTCCGACCTGGCAAAGATGAAATCGCAGCTTGGTGACCGCGTCATAAGCGGCAACATTTCTACAATAACCGACATGTTGGAAGGCACGCCGATGCAGGTTTACGAGGCGGTTGCACGCTGTCATGCGGTGTGCGGCAAGTATTTCATTGTGAATTGCGGGTGTGAGGTGCCGCCTGCCAGCCCCTATGAGAATTTGAGGGCAATGGTCCGCTACTCGCGGGAACACTGAATCGCATAGAATTCATGCGATGACTCGGGCTAGGTTTCACTAACAAGCAAGAAATAGAATTCGGTCGTTCTGCCATTTCTTAATCGGCGGTCGTACTCCAGAATCGGATGGAATTTGAAAGCGAGGAAATCGTGAGCGGCAAGATCAGCAGACGCGAAGTCTTGAAATCGGCGGCCATTGGCGTAGCCGCCATGGGCATGCCGCAAAAGCTACTCAGCCTGGAAGCAAACGATCAGGATCGAGCCATCCTGGAGTTTATTCAGCCCCCTGATGATGCACGCCCGTGGGTTTACTGGTATTTCATGGACGGCCATCTAACCCGGGAAGGAATGGCGGCTGATCTCGAAGCGATGAAAAAAGCGGGCTTGGGAGGAGGAATCTTCCTGGAGGCGGGAATCGGAATCGAGCCGGGCCCCGTCGAATTCATGAGCGAACCCTGGCAGGAACTTGTCGGTCTTGCTTTCTCGCATGCCGACCGTCTTGGCCTCCAGTTGGCGCTTGCGGCCGGACCCGGCTGGTGTGGTACGGGTGGCCCATGGGTCAGTCCGGATCAATCGATGCAGCACCTCGTGGCTAGCAAAACCGTTGTGCAAGGGCCAGCCGCGTTCAGTGCCCGCCTGCCGCAGCCACCGCCCCACACGCCGTTTTTTGGCGAAGACACGCTCTCTCCAGACCTGTTGAAGACGTTCAAGGAGTTTTATCGCGACGAGTACGTGCTCGCGTTCCCCACTCCGGCCGGAGGCGCTTCCATTCGCGATATCGACGAAAAGGCGCTCTATACCCGCGGTTCCTATTCTTCCCAGATACCCGGCCCTTACACCAAGCGCTCGTGGGTACGGCCATTCCTGCCCAGTGAAGACAGTTACGAAGCAGTTCCTGCGGAACGCTGCGTGGCCTCACAAAAGGTATTTAACCTCACCGGCAAACTCTTGCCGGATGGTACTTTGAACTGGAATGTGCCTCAGGGAAGTTGGACAATCCTGCGATTTGGCCGCACATTGACCGGCCAAACCACGCGCCCTTCTCCCAAACCCGGACTCGGGCTCGAGTCTGACAAGTTCGACGCGGGTGCAATGGATGCGCACTTCGATGCCTATATCGTCTCCTTGTTGAAGAAGACCGGCGCGCCCCAGCATCCCGGCCGCGGGCTTGTGGGCCTGCATTTCGACAGTTGGGAGATGAGTTCGCAAAACTGGTCCCCGCATTTTCAACAGGAGTTCAAGAGCCGCCGTGGCTATGACCCGGTGACAATGCTCCCCACCTTCGCGGGCTTGGTGGTTGACACCCCTGAAGCTTCTGAGCGCTTTCTCTGGGACATTCGCAAGACCGCACAGGAACTGGTCTGCGAAAAGCAGGCGCTGCGTTTGCGCGAGCGCGGCCGGCAATATGGACTTGTGCTCTCGCTCGAGCCGTATGACCTGAATCCCGCCGCCGACCTGGAACTCGGGGCCACTGCCGATATTCCCATGGCAGAATTCTGGACCAGAACCGAGTATTATCCGCCCACGGACTTCAGCCTTCCTGAAGCCACTTCGGTTGGCCACACGCAAGGGCACAAGGTCATCGGCGCAGAGGCGTTTACAGCGGAGATGGAAGAGAGAGGGCGCCAGCACCCCGCGTCAATGAAGGCGCAAGGGGACTGGGCCTTCTGCCAGGGCATTAACAAGTTTGTGATTCACCGCTTTCAGGCGCAACCTTGGCTTGATCGCTTCCCGGGAATGACCATGGGGCCGGATGGCGGCTTCGGCGTGCACTGGGACCGCACCCAAACTTGGTGGGATTTCGCGTCCGCCTATCATACTTATGTCACTCGTTGCTCGAACATGCTGCGCCGCGGGCTTTTTGTAGCCGACATTCTGTATCTCTCTCCGGAAGGCTCGCCTTGCGTATTCTTTCCCCCGCGTTCCGCGTTTCGTGCCGGCGAGTTCCCCGATCGTCGTGGCTACAACTTCGACGGATGCGCTCCGGAGACATTGATTACACGAGCTTCAGTTAAAGACCGGCGCATTGTCTTTCCCGATGGCATGTCTTACCGGATACTGGTGCTCCCGCAGTTTCAGACCATCACGCCGCGTACCCTTGAGAAAGTGGTGAAATTGGTCGAGGCGGGCGCAACTGTTCTGGGCGCACCGCCCGATAAATCACCCAGTTTGTCCAACTTTCCTGACTGCGACCGTCAGGTACGCGAACTTGCCGCCCGGCTCTGGCCCAATGGCGAGATGCTGCCGGAGCGCCGCGTCGGCTTGGGCCGCGTGATCTACGATTCTGAAGCAGCGCACGCCAAGGCTACAAATCCTCTCGAGAAAGCGAAGTGGATCGGCGCTGCGCCGGTCGAAACAGGATCGGCCCCAGCCAGCGGAAGCCTCTATTTCAAGCGCGAGTTCTCCATCGTCGAACCTGGTGGTGTGCGCACCGCGGTCGTGGTCGTCACCGCGGACAAGAATTGCAAGTTGTTTCTGAATGGACGCTTCGTCCTCACCGGAGACGTTGTGCAACGCGCCCATCGTGTCGATGTCGCCGCCTTGCTCCGTCCTGGCGCGAATGTGCTGACGGCTTTTGTCGAAAACAGCGTGCAGGCGCTAAGCCAAACCGCTCTGACCTCCACACGTGTCATCGACAAGTCGGCTCAGCCCAAGTTGATTGCCTCCCTGGTTGTTCACCATCGCGATGGAAGCGAAACCGCGATCAGCACAGATCGGCAGTGGACTTGTTCTGCTACAGAATCCGGGTCCCAGTCAACCGTCGACGAGTTGGGACCGTTCGGCATGGAGCCCTGGAAGCTGGACGATACAGCAATCGAACAGGCTGACATTTATCCCAGCTATGCTTCCACCGTAGAAACTCTGTCGCGGATGGGCGTCAAGCCCGACTTCGAAACGGACGCGGTTCTGCGCTATATCCATCGTCGCGAGGGAGAAGAAGATTTCTACTTTGTGGCCAACGGTGAATCCCGCACCCAGAGCGCAACCTGCACATTCCGCGTAACCGGCCGTCAGCCGGAGTGGTGGGACGGGATTACCGGAGAACGCCGCGACCTTCCAGAGTTCACTGAACACGGGGGACGAACCGAAATTCCCATGCGACTCGAGGCGTTCGAGAGCGGCTTTGTTGTATTTCGCAAACCTGCCGCTCGCACAGTCTCTCCACGCGCCGTAAACTTTCCCAAAATCGAGACAACTGTTGAGTTGGATGAGCCCTGGGAGGTCTCTTTTGACCCCAAGTGGGGCGGCCCGGAGCGAGTTGTATTCTCACGGCTCGAAGATTGGAGCAAGCGGCCTGAGGCGGGAATCCGGTATTACTCGGGCAAGGCAACCTACAGGACGACGTTCGACTGCGAACCGCTGGGCCCTCAATTGAGCTACTTTGTCGCGTTGGGAAAAGTCGCCAACATCGCTTCAATCAAGATCAACAACCGGGACCTGGGGGTGGCTTGGTGTGAACCCTGGCGTCTGCAAATTCCGAAGGGCGTGCTCAAACAGCGGGGTAACACGCTTGAGGTTGTGGTAGCCAACTTATGGACCAACCGTCTGATTGGCGATAGCAAACTGCCTCCGGAGAAGCGGCTGACATGGATCACCGGGAACCCGTTCCATCCCGACGACCTCTTGCTCGAATCAGGATTGCTTGGTCCGGTGACAATACAGGCGTCCGCGTCTTGATTCGTGTAGCGCCTGCGATCCCGCGCAGCAGATTGATAAACCATGCAATATGAGGGGCTGACGCGGCGAACTGCGAAGGAGAAACGCCCAGCGACTAAGGCCTTGCCCCCTCGAAACTTAGATTTCTGCAATTAGCTCCGCCATTGATCGCGGGCTGAATGGTCTAGCTTCAAGGCTGAAGGGAGATCCCTGTCTTGTCGAAATCCAGCAGGCCCACGCCAAAAGGAAGCTGCGCTCTCTCTGCTACAAAGCCTTATAAATCTGCAAGATATAGGTGTGCTCTGAAGGTGATGCGCATCACTGCATAGACCTCCAGCAAAGCGCAACATAACGCGGGCTTTTGGGGGAATACATCAATAGGCCAGGAGCCTGATTCGGCATCGGAGAGGACAAGGGTAGAGCTAAGAAGTTGGCTGTTACCGGACAAGAATGCGGGGGAACTGAACTGCGCCGGGCCTACGGGCACGTTTTGAGAGGCAATCGAAATTGAGTTGGGGCGATGAATATCGAGCCAAATGTATGAGCGCCGCAGACGCTCTGGAGGCGGTGTGCTCTGGTTCGCGCGTATGGATCCAGTCGGGGTGCGGCACGCCTTCGAAGCTGGTAGATGCACTGGTGGCACGGGCTCCCAAGGTTCACGGCGTCGAGATCGTTCACATGATGACGCTGGGAAGCGCGGACTATACCAAGCCGGAGTACGAAGGGCGCTTTCGTCATCGCGGACTGTTCCTGGGATCGAATGTGCGTGAAGCGGTGGCCGCAGGTCGCGCCGATTACACACCGATATTTCTGAGCGAGATTGAGGGCCTGTTTTTGAGTGGCGCGATGCCCTTGGATGTAGTGTTGATGCAGGTTTCTCCGCCGGACGCACACGGATTCGTGAGTTTGGGGACCACGGTCGACTGCACATTGACGGCAGTTCGTTGCGCAAGAGTGGTGATTGCTGAGGTAAACGATCAGGTCCCGCGTACGCACGGAGACACATTTATCCACGTGAGCAAAATCTCCTCCGTGGTCGAATCATCGCATCCTCTGTTGGAAGTCTGCACGGAGCCTCCCACTGAACTGCACTTGCAAGTAGCGCGAAATGTGGCCTCGCTGATTCCGGATGGCGCAACTTTGCAAACGGGCATTGGCGGAATTTCGCAAGCCGTGCTGATGTGCCTTGGAGACAAGCACGACCTTGGGGTTCACACAGAGATGTGCCCTGATGGAGTTATTGACCTCATCGAATCCGGTGTGATCAATGGACAACGGAAATCCTTGCACAGGGGCAAGGCCGTGGCGTCCTTCGTGCTGGGATCACGGCGTCTGTTTGATTTCATTCATGAGAATGCGAGCTTCGAGTTTCGATCGATTTCTTATACGAACGATCCGTTTGTGGTAGCGCAAAACGACAGAATGGTGGCCATCAACTCAGCTCTGCAGATTGACCTTACGGGACAGGTTTGCGCGGATTCATTGGGAACGAAACCCTATAGCGGATTTGGCGGGCAACTAGACTTCATTCGCGGAGCATCACGCGCGCACGGCGGTATCCCCATCATTGCACTGCCATCGACAGCCATGAGCGGTGCTGTGTCGCGGATAGTGCCGATGCTGGAGCCGGGCGCAGGAGTGGTGACCTCACGGGCCGACGTGCATTATGTGGTGACCGAACACGGGATTGCGTACCTGCACGGCAAGACGCTGCGCGAACGCGCCGAGGCATTGATCGCCATTGCCGATCCTAAGTTTAGAAATGAGTTGGAAGATTTTGCGGTGCGCTCGCACTATCTGGAGCGCAAGATAGCTCCGGCAGTCTACGCCTGAGAGGACGCAGCCAGCCGGGGAGGAGCGTGGAATGATCGAAGCAAAAAAGCAGGACCGCGGTTTACTGCGCGTAGATACAGAAGAATGCAAGGGGTGTGGGCTGTGCGTCGAAGCCTGTCCGCCCAGAGTGATCGCCTTGAGCGAGCGGCTGAATCACTACGGTTATCGTACGGCCACCTACGCGGGTGCAGGCTGCACCGGATGCGGAATATGCTTCATGGTCTGTCCGGAGCCGGGCGCGATTACAGTGCTGCGAGCCGTGATTCATCCAGCGGTAGCTGGACGGGGACTCGATGCAGCCATTGAGGGAGCGAATCCATGCGCAAGCAACTGATGAAAGGTAATGAAGCGATTGTAAAGAGTGCCATTCTGTCAGGCTGCCGCGCCTTCTATGGGTATCCCATAACGCCTGCCAGCGAGATCACTGAGGCTGCCGCGCTCTACATGCCGCAGACGGGGGGAGTTTTTCTGCAGGCAGAAAGCGAAGTGGCAGCCATCAATATGCTCTACGGTGCGGCATCCGCCGGAGTGCGCTGCATGACGGCCTCGAGTGGACCTGGAATAAGCCTCATGCAGGAAGGCATCAGCTATATGGCGGGCGCTGAATTGCCCTGCGTAATTGCGGACATCATGCGCGGCGGACCCGGCCTGGGAAACATTGGATCCGAGCAAAGCGACTACCACCAGGTCGTAAAGGGTGGCGGAAATGGCAACTACCGGACCATTGTGCTGGCGCCACATTCCGCGCAAGAGATGGCGGACCTGACTGCGTTGGCCTTTGAGTTGGCAGACCGTTACAGAAACCCGGTAGTTGTGCTCGCTGACGGGTTCGTCGGGCAAATGATGGAGCCGGTGGAGTTCCCGCAGACCGCTGTCGAACCGTGTCTGCCGGATTGGGCTGTGGCGGGCACGGCCGCTTCGCGGGGCAATCTGATTACGTCTCTGCATATGGATAACGACGATCTGGAGGCACATGTTCAGAAGTTGGAGGCCAAGTATCAGAGAGCGGAACGCGATGAGGCTCGCGCTGAAGAATGGTACGCGGATGGGGCGGAGATTCTACTGGTCGGCTATGGAATTGTCGGCCGGATATTAAAGGCTGTGACCGCTGAGGCCCGTGCCGAGGGCATCAATGTGGGTGTACTGCGGCCCATCACTCTTTATCCCTTCCCAAAGCTTCATTTCCAGCGATTGGCAAAGCGCGCCCGGGTTTTCGTGGTGGTTGAGATGAGCAATGGTCAGCTACTGGAGGATGTGCGGCTGGCGCTGAACGGGGTTCGGCCTGTGGAGTTTCTGAGTCGCGCGGGCGGAAATGTTCCGTCGCACGATCAGGTGCTCGCATTTGTGCGGCAGTTGGCACGGCAAACCCTGTCGAAAGTGGAAAGGGAAGAGGAGCGGATAGCCCATGTCTAGCGAATTGATTTCAGACTACTCTGTGGTTCATGCCAAGCCAAAGGCGTTCTACGAGAGGTATGAGCGCAAAGAGGAGTTGCAGCACCAGACGCACTTCTGCCCAGGGTGCGGGCATGGCAATGTGCACAAGATGCTGGCGCGGGCCATCGATGAATTAGGCATTCAGGACCGCACAATTCTGATCAGCCCGGTGGGTTGCTCGGTGTTTGCGTACTACTACTTTGATGTGGGCAATGTACAAGCGGCACATGGACGGGCTCCCGCTGTGGCCACGGCCATGAAGCGCAGTCTGCCGGAAAGCATTGTTATCGGGTACCAAGGCGATGGAGATTTGTCTGCCATTGGGTCGGCAGAGATCCTGCACGCCGCGAATCGCGGCGAGAACATCACTGTAATCTTCGTCAACAACGCTATCTACAGCATGACCGGAGGGCAGGTTGCGCCGACAACGCTCATTGGCCAGAAGAGCACGACCACTCCGGGCGGACGCAATCCAGCCAATGAAGGTTACCCGCTGCACGTTTGCGAATTGCTGGCTACACTTGAGGCCCCTGTCTACATCGAGCGCGTCGGGCTTGGAGATAACAAGCAGATCGTGCAAGCCACTCGGGCCATGCGGCGCGCCGTAGAGAACCAGGTGAAAGGGTTGGGATTTTCGCTGATTGAGGTGTTATCGCCGTGCCCAACCATTTGGAAGATGGCCCCGGTGGAAGCACAGCGCTGGGTAAAGGACGTAATGGAGAAGACCTATCCCCTGGGAGTGTTCAAAGATCGCACCAAAGAAGCGCATCCGTGGCCAAAGCCCGAACCGGCGCCCGCGCTCAATGAACTTCCGCGGATTCTCGGCGTTGATTACCAGGATGTACCGGAAGAGCCATTGGCAAATCCGATTATTGCCGAAGACGTGGATCTTCATGTGAGAGTGGCGGGCTTCGGCGGCCAAGGGGTCCTGCTGCTGGGTGAAGTGTTGGCTGAGGCCGGGCTGGACGCTGGGTTGGAGGTGTCGTGGCTGCCGTCATACGGACCCGAGATGCGGTCGGGTACTTCAAACTGCCACGTGCGGTTAGCGCGACAGCCGATCGATTCGCCATTGGTGACAGTGCCCAACGTGTTGGTGGCAATGAATGAGCCGTCGCTCAAGAAATTCGATGCAAGCGTGCGTCCCGGTGGATGGGTGATCTACAACGGCGATACATTTCCCTCGGAGTACGAGCGTGATGATGTGCACATACTGGCGCTTCCATTCACGCGTGTGGCAGATGAGTTGGGTGATTCGCGAGTTGCCAATATGGTAATGTTGGGCGCGCTGCTGGAGATCACGGAAACTCTGCCTCAAGCCAGTGTTGATGCTGCGTTGCGCCGGTTGGTGAAAACCCCAAAGTGGCTTGAACTGGATAAGCGAGCGCTGGCGAAGGGGCGAGAACTGTATCGAATTTCGTGTCAAGAGGTAGGTCATGAATGCTGATGCGGATCCTAGCCTGGTTGTGTATTTTCGCGGGCAGTATGTGCCGCCGCGCGAGGCGCGCGTAGGGATCCCCACGCATGCACTGGATTATGGGACTGGTGTATTTCAGGGGATTCGAGCACATTGGAACGAGATGGAGCGATAGGCTCGGTTACGCGTGGAATACAACTGCTGTATTTCGATGCGACCCGAGGACGTTTGGGAACTTACTTTAACTGGCTGACGCCAGTTTACCAATCGCGAATGAAGCATGACCAGGAACTGAATTCACTGGTTGGAATGGATGCTGGTTGAGTAGTTAGTCCAGTCGAAAGCGCTTGGTAGGCCGCTTCGGCCAAGGAGGAAAAACGATGCTCACGACAACAAGAGCAGATAACGCGTATGACGTGGCCCTCGAGAACTTCGATACGGCAGCGGATGCGCTGGGACTCAATAACGACATTCGGGTGATGATCAAGTATCCCGAGCGCGTTCTGACTGTCACCGTGCCGGTGCGCATGGACGACGGGCATATTCACCGCTTTGAGGCTTATCGCGTGCAACACAGCATGGTGCGCGGCCCCGCAAAGGGTGGCATCCGTTACCACCCGCAGGTCACGCTGGATGAGGTGAAAGCCTTGGCCACGTGGATGACATGGAAGTGTGCGGTGGTGAATATTCCTTTTGGCGGCGCCAAGGGCGGAGTGACCTGCGACCCGAAGCACATGTCTCAAGGCGAGCTGGAGCGGATGACGCGACGCTACACAAGTGCGATCCTCCCTTTGATTGGGCCGGACCAGGACATTCCCGCACCAGATGTTTATACGAATCCGCAAACCATGGCGTGGATCATGGATACCTACAGCATGACCAAGGGGTATCCAATCCCTGGCGTGGTAACCGGAAAACCCATCAGCCTTGGAGGATCGCTGGGACGCAACGAAGCGACTGGGCGCGGTGTATTCAACACCATCGAGTGCGCATGTGAGCATTTGCGCAGGCCGCTGAAGGACGCCACCGTGGCAGTGCAAGGGTTCGGAAACGCCGGTTCGGTTGCGGCACAGTTGCTGCATGAGGCCGGAGCCAAAGTCGTCTCTGTGAGTGACTCGACGGGCTGCATTTACAACCGGAATGGTCTGAACATTCCGGAGGTAATGCATATGAAGGCCCTTACGGGACATGTGTATGGATTCCCGGAAAGCGAGTCCATCAGCCCTGCTGAACAGTTGGCGTTGGAGTGCGAAATCCTGGTTCCTGCAGCGCTGGAGAATACCATTCACGCTGAGAATGCCACAACGGTGCGCGCAAGAATCATTGCCGAAGCGGCGAACGGCCCTCTCACACCTGCGGCAGACAGGATTCTGGAAAGCAAAGGTGTATTCATAATTCCGGATATTCTCTGCAACGCTGGTGGAGTAACGGTCTCGTACTTTGAGTGGGTGCAGGATGAGCAGCATTTGTTCTGGGATGCGCAGGATGTTTACAACCGCCTTGAACGCGTGATGAAAACAGCATTCCGGGATGTGTTGAAGATTCGCGATGAGCATAAGGTTCCGATGCGCATCGCCGCCAATATGCTCGGCGTTGGGCGCGTGGCAGAGGCCGTTCAGATCCGCGGCATCTATCCATAAACGGTCTGCCTCGTAAGGATAATTTTGATTCGCAGGAAACGAATTACAGGGAATAGGTCACACCCAGCAAGGCGCGCAGCAGGCGGAACGAATGCCGGCTGCGCGCCTTGCTGAGCAGATGGTCGAGCACGTTGACGCGTTTTTAAGCGGTTAGATGACTCCAGTTGGCGATACTGAGTTCGCGAAACAACAATGTGAAGGCGAGAAAACGCATGAGGATATCATTACTATAGATAGAGCTAGCCCAGCTTCAACTCACACGCAGAACCATTTTGAGCGTTTCTTCGGGCGCAGAGGTCATACGCTCGAAAGCTTGCTGGCCTTGGTCTAGAGGCATTTCGGCGGTCCACTGAGTCAGATCGATATCGCCCTCCTTGAGCAGCGTCAGTGAACGCTCGAAGTCCAGCGGCGTATAGGCAAACGACATGACTATGCGTTGCTCCTTGCGAATGCTGGCAGCAAAGTCGACTTCGCTGGGCTCTTGACTCATTCCGAGCAACACGACCAGGCCTCCAGGGCGGCAAAGATCCAGGGCAGTTTGCCTCGCAACGCCGTCGTTCGAAGCGTCGAGTACCAGATCCAAGCCGTCGCCTGCAAACTGGCGCGCGGCAGCGCGGCCGTCATCGGAGGAAACGTTGACAGCCAGTGTTGCACCCATCTTGCGCGCCATTTCCACGCGCATATCCTTCAAGTCTTGCACTAGAATCTCGCGGACCCCAAGGCGTATGGCCATCAGCAGCGCAAGCGAACCCATAGCGCCACAACCCACAATTCCCAAACGGAAGAAGGGCAGCGGAGCAGCAATCCGGAAGAGATGGACGATATTGGCAAGCGGCTCAACAGTCAACGCTCGCGTGTCGCTGAGATTGTCAGGGATCTCGTAGATCTCACCGTCGGGAACAGCTACGAACTCAGCAAAGCAGCCAGGAGTCTGGCCCAGGCCCAACAGGCGCCAGTTGGAGCATAGGTTCTGCCGCCCGCTGAGACACGCCATGCAACGACCGCAACAAATAAGAGGATTGGCCACCACGCGCCGTCCATCCGGCCTGCGGCCCACCAGTTCATGCCCCAGCACCATAGGCGGAATTCGGCTGCGGCTGCACCCTAAGAAGCCTGAGATATCCGAACCGCAGATTCCTGCGGCATCGACTGCAATTTCGCTCTCGCCTACCGCGGGAAGTGGTCGCGGACAATCCTCGAGTACCACTTGCCGCGGTGAGCTATAAACTAACGCACGCATCCTTATCCCTCTTGCTCAGTCGTCGTCATGGCAGAATGCGGCAACCAAACCTGTAAAGTGTCTCTCAGTCCCAGGATATTCCTGCCCGGTCTGCGCCGCAGAGCATGCTCATCGTTCCCGCCTGGCGGGCGGGTGCGGTGCAGCCGACTCTTCGGGCTCTCAAAAGCACCGCATCAAGCGAAACAACCCAGACGGCACGCAGAACTAAATTTCTTCGTCGGGCACAGCAGTCAGCGTAAAGTCCACAGACTGCGATCCCAGGCGAGGGTGCTTTGCTGTCAGCCGCACGGAGCCCGGTACCTCTCCAGCGCGAATCCAAATAGCGCATGTCCCGCCGACGAGCGAAATCGGGCTCTCGCCGATCAGCTTTGCAGGGCCTTCCAAGGCAAATACCACAGGGTCATTTGCATAGTTCCTCACGGCGCCAAACTCATCTGTGACCCGCACAACAACGCGTGTTGTATCGGCTCCATCCGCCATCAGCACCTGATCGTCAGCCAGGACAACAAACTTGCTATCGACGCCCCTTCCTGAAAGTGACTTGGAGATAACCAACTTCCCATCGAGATAGCCATCGATTCGCAAATCGCCCCACCCGGCACGGATCTTGCTCATATCGACGATGAAGGGCGGATACTTCAGATTGCTAAACTCCGTGCGATCCGGCTCCACCTCTGCAAGCGGTGCCCATGGATTGCCTTCGATGCTGTCAGGGCGAGCGTAGAGTTTGAGATGATCGCAGTTCGAGCAGATTACCGCCTTGGTGAAGCCAACAGACTCATCCCCGCGCGCCCAATGAAAGGAGGGTTCAAGCACTATCTCTTCTGCAGGGTCGCATTGCGACTTATAGAAGCCCGCGGCTGGCTTTGGCTCACGGAAGATGTCCGTAACTCCGTGGTAGCAGATACGGTCGCCGGCGCCGAAGTTTGCGTGTGTGTTGTAGTCAAAGGCGCACCAGCCAATACCGCCAGCGTATTGAGGATTGGAAGCAAGCTGGTTATGGATGCGGGCGTGGCGCAAGGTGTGTTCACGCTGCCGCTCGTCATCGTCCGTCGTCTTGGTGGGAAAGGTGTGGCCGACAAACTCCGTGTTCAAATAGCGGGAATGATTTGGCGCCTTCAATGGAAACCCAAAATCATTCATTGTGAATACGTCTTCTAGAAACTCCGATTCCTGAAAATAGCGAATTCCGCCAGTTTGTCGGGAATCGTCGAGCAGATGCGCCAGCGAGTTAGTCCGACTGTAAAAGTCATGATCGTCTTTTGATTCATTGATACGCACTCCCCATAGAATGATGGAGGGGTGGTTCCAGTCGCGGCGAATCATCCGTCCAACATTGTCGATTGCCACTTCTTTCCAGCTTTCGTTGCCAATATGCTGCCAGCCGGGAATCTCTTCCAGAACGAGCAGGCCAATCTCGTCGCAGCGATCGAGGAAATGCCGCGACTGCGGGTAATGCGAAGTGCGAACGATATTGCAATGAAGGCCCTTCCGTAGGATATTGGCATCCTGCCGCTGCACGCGCGCCGGCATTGCTTGCCCGACAAATGGAAAAGTTTGATGACGATCCAGACCGCGCAACTTGATGATCTTGCCATTCAGCGAAAAGCCGTGATCGGTGAAGACTGCCTCACGGAAGCCCACGCGTCGAGTGTCTTCATCAATCACGCGCCCGGCGCGGATAAGCCTCACATGAACTGTGTAGAGATGCGGCTGCTCAATGTCCCAAAGTTGCAGGCTTCCGAGTCGAGTGAGTGAAACTGTGCAACGTGCCGGATCTCTTGTAGTTTCCATGGTGGTGTAAACAGGCGCATCATTATAAGGATCAAGCGGAGTTGAAGGGTTCCCAGGTGCAGTCGCCTGAGCAGAAGGCGCGTGCCCAACCGTGTGGACTTCCCTGGCCACGACTTGGTCGCCATCGCGAAGCTCAGCCTCGACAGAATAGCTGCCATCCTTGACTATGTCGCCTGCGAGAAAGCAGTTTACCTCCAAGGATGGATTGTCGCTGAGCACATCTTTGGCGTGCGCGAAGATATTATCGATAAATGTGGGAGGGACAATGCGTAGTCCAACTTCTCTATAGATCCCACCGAAAGTCATGTAATCGATTTCGTTTCCAAACGGCGGAATATCGGCGCGCTCGGTGGAATCAACCTGCACGACCAGGACGTTTTCGACATCCTGGTGCAGGTATTGCGTCAACTCAAAAGAAAATGGCGTAAACCCACCCTTATATTCACCCAATCGGACGCCATTGATCCAAACGGTCGAAGCAGTCATTACCCCTTCAAAGTCCACAAACACGCGCTTTCCTACGGCGCCGCGCGGAAACTTGAAGCGCCGCCGATAAGTCGAAATAAATTCATAGTCCTTATCGTCGAAACTGTGCCATGGCAATTGAATGTTAGTGTGTGGAACGACGACGCGCTCAAATGCGGAATCGTCATAGGCGGCCGGAGACTCGGCGCCAGCTACTTGAGCTGGACGATACCGCCAATTGCGATTCATGGGCAGGATAACCCTGCCTTCCACAACCTGCTGACCTGCAAGTGAGGGAGTATCTGGTAAAGCAGCCGCAGCCAGTGTCGCGCCCGCTACTTTGATGAAGTCTCGCCTAATCAATCGTTGTCCCCTTCTTGAGTTCAATCAATTTGAACTCGAAGCGCGCTGCTCCGCGCGTCAAACCAAAGCCCGATGAATTATATTCGCAGAACTGGTTCATTTTCAAAGAGGCCCATCGAGGAGACCGTTGAGAGGCTCGGAACTCAACCCGCCACAAAGGCTCCCGCGACGCAGTTGGGGAATCGCCTTGCTGCTTGGACTCGGTGTTCTGGTCAACTACTTTGATCGGGTCAACCTCTCCGTCTCGCAAGCTTCTCTGTATACTTCCTTCGGAATCTCAAGCATTACATTTGGCTATCTCTCTGGCGCCTACAACTGGACTTATGCTGTATGCCAGTTGCCAGTCGGCGTTTTGTTGGACAGATGCGGCGTCCGGCGCGTCGGGCGAATAAGTACGTTCTTATGGAGTTTGGCTTCCTTCGCGGCTGCCATTTCTCCAGGAATTCCAAGTTTGTTTGCGGCCAGGTTTCTGCTTGGAGTAGGCGAGGCGCCCACCTTTCCTTCAAATGCAAAGGCCATCGGCTACTGGTTTCCGCCCAGGGAACGCGGTCTCGCTACATCCATTTTCGACGCAGCTGCCAAATTCGCTCCGGCCGTCGGCGTCCCTCTCATTGGGATGGTGCTTCTTGAGCTGGGCTGGCGATGGAGCTTTGCCGCTACTGGAGTTATCAGTCTCGTATATTTCTTTCTCTTCTGGAAGATATATCGCGATCCCGAAGAAGTATCGGAATTGAGCAATGCAGAGCGGCGATACATCGCAGGAGAAGTCGACACTCCAGCTTCGAAAGTGCAGATATCGCAAGAACCGGCATCGCTTAGCTATCTTTTGAAACAACGCAAAGTGATTGGGCTAGCGATCGGATTCGGTTCGTATAACTATGTCTTTTATCTTTTGCTCACGTGGTTGCCGAGCTACCTCTCTCTTGCGTGGCACATTGATCTGCTCCATTCGTTTCTTTACACAAGCATGCCATGGCTTGTTGCGGCATTCACAGATCTCCTGGTGGGCGGCTGGCTGGTGGATTCGCTGATCCGCATCGGTTGCAGCGCAAGCCTGGTGCGCAAGATCATCCTCGTTGGAGGCACGGCTTGCGGACTTGGTATTTTGGGTGCAGCCCATGCGCAGAATGCGATGCAAGCCCTGATATGGATCACTGTTTCTATTGGGGGACTGTCAGCCGCAGCTCCGGTTGGATGGTCAATACCTTCGCTCATTGCCAGCCGTCACAACGTGGGCAGAGTGGGCGGCATTATGAACTTTTCCAGCCAGCTCTCTGGAATCGCAGCGCCGATTTTCACGGGGTATATGGCGGCGAGGCATTCTTTTGCCTGGGCCTTTGGCGCGGCTGCAATTTATCTTGCAGTTGGAATCGCCGCATACATATTTCTCTTAGGCAAGATTGAGCCGACATTAGGACGGCCAGTGCCCGCCGATGTCGTATCATAATCATTTGCGAAGCGGCGTTGATCTGCCGCGTAAATTGGGTGTGATGTGCTCAACCATTTAGCTCGGACAAAGCGAAAATTGGCTTGAGCTAAATGGAGACTTTATGAAGGCGCTTGTCCTCTCTGCATATAAGCAACTCGACATCGTGGATATGCCTACTCCGCAACCCGCCGAGGACGAGTTGCTGATACGTATCCGCGCCTGCGGCATTTGCGGAAGTGATGTGCATGGTTACGATGGCAGCACAGGCCGGCGGCTCCCTCCTGTTGTCATGGGGCACGAGGCTGCGGGTGTTGTTGAATCCGTGGGCAAGGCAGTGACGAAGTTTCGCGCCGGCGATCGAGTGACATTTGACTCGACCGTGTTTTGCGGCAAGTGTTTCTACTGCCAGCGGGGCCAGGCCAACCTCTGCGACGATCGTGAGGTAATTGGTGTTTCAACGCCGCTCTTTCGACGAATGGGCGCGTTCGCAGAGTTTGTTACAGTTCCAGCGCGGATCGCCTATCCTTTGCCGGAGAGCTTGTCGTTTCCGCACGCGGCGCTGATTGAAGCGGTATCCGTTGCCGTGCACGGCGTTTCGTTGACACCGGTTGCGTTGAACGATACAGCAGTTGTGGTGGGCGCGGGGATGATTGGCCTGCTTGCCTTGCAGGCGGTGCGTCTTGCGGGCGCCGGCAGAGTCTTCGTCTTCGATATTGACGACAGCAGGCTGGAACTCGCGCGAAGCCTCGGTGCTACTAAGACTTTCAACACCCGCAGTGCCGATGTTATCCCCCGGGTCATCGAATTGACAGCGGGGCGCGGAGCAGACGTCGCACTAGAGTGCGTGGGTACGAGCATCGCCGTCAAACTGGCTTTAGACAGCGTCAGAAAAGGCGCTGCCGTAACGCTCATTGGCAATGTCGCCCCAACCATTGAACTTGGTCTGCAATCGGCGGTGACACGTCAGATTCGTCTGCAAGGATCCTGCGCATCGTCTGGGGAATATCCCGCATGCATCGAGTTGATATCACGCGGAGCGATTCGCGTGGAGCCGTTGCTCTCTGCCGTGGCCCCGCTTGAAGATGGACCTTCATGGTTCCATCGTTTATATGAGCGGGAGCCAGGCCTACTGAAAGTTGTTTTAGAATCCTGAGGACACAAGTAATGAATGACTCGCTTTTTGACTTATCGGGTAAAGTAGCACTCGTAACCGGCACAAGCCGCGGTTTGGGACAATATTTCGCCCGCGCACTTGCCCGTGCCGGCGCCGATCTTGCAATCACCAGCCGGGACAAGAACACCCTCTCCGCGTTTGCCGGTGAGATCGAGTCTCTGGGACGGCGCACCTTTTCCGTTGAACTCGATGTGCGCGATCACGCCAGCATTGAGCGCGCGGTCCAAGCGGTCGAGGCGCATTTCGGCAAGATCGATATCCTCGTTAACAACGCGGGCTGCAACGTTCGCAAGCCCGCACTTGAAGTTACCTGGGACGATTGGAACACGGTTCTGGACACAAACCTGCGTGGTTCATTCTTCGTTGCCCAAGCGGTTGCACGAGGCATGATTCAGCGCGGTTACGGACGCATCATCAATATTGGTTCAGTCACCAGCGTTGCAGGATTCGCAGGGCTTGCACCCTACGGGGCCAGCCGCGGCGGAATACGGCAGCTCACGATGAGTCTTGCCGATGACTGGGGAAGTCAGGGCGTCACGGTCAATTGCCTTGCACCGGGCTGGTTCAAGACTAAGCAAAACCAGGTTCTTTATGAGAATGCGGCATGGGTTGAATATATCTGTGATCGTATTCCGATGAAGCGGCCTGGCCAGCCTGACGACTTGGATGGAGCCGTTGTCTTTCTCGCCTCCGAGTCCAGCCGCTACATTACTGGCCAGATACTTCTGGTAGACGGAGGAGTTTCCACCGGAGCGACGAAGGCAACCATAAGCTCTCTCAAGCGGTAGTGCCTGGCCTCGGATCTATTGATCGTGAGGGTGCTAAGGCAGATTCAGGCAGCAGTCAAATGTGTGCAGAGTCTAGCTTCCACATTGGTTCCAGGCGCGCGGCCGACGGTCTTCCGCTGGCCCGTGGCTTAATGTGAAGTGGGCTTTGGTGCGATGTTGGCTGGGGCGTTTGCATCCGCGCAAGGCTTGCCTCCGCAAAGTGCACCGGTGATGCCTTTGCCTTCTGTAATGGTGTAGATGCGATCTACCGCAGGCAACTTTACCGTCTCTTTGACTCCTGAAGGCCAATGAATCTCCGCAGTGCCGGCGTCAGTGGCGTCGCCAAGGCCGAAATGCGGGCGCCGGTCGTTGGCCGAAATATAGCTGCCGCTGGCCAGCACATCCTGGCGCATGCGCATGCCGTTGGCCTTCAGGTAAACCGTCGCGCACGTAGCATCCCGGGGGCTCTTGGGGCCGCCTACCAGTTGCATCTCCACCCAGTGATGATGGTCGGGATTGACGTTTCGCAGGAGCACTGGTGGTCCGTCGATGGGATTGATGATCACGTCAATCTTGCCGTCGTTGAACAGGTCGCCAAAGGCCGCTCCCCGTGCCGGAATCACGACAGCGAGTCCCGAGTCCTTTACCGGCGGAACGTATTCGAACCGCCTCCCCTTGCCCGTCCCGTCGGGCACATTGTGGAACAGAAGCGGCCGTTCGGCGAATGTAGTTCCCCAATCGTGCTGGTCGACTTCCGGATAAACGTGGCCGTTGACCGTAAGCAGGTCCAGCCAGCCGTCGTTATCGTAATCGATAAAGCCATCGCCCCATCCGACAAAGGGAATAGTGGTTTGTGCAACCCCCGCCTTGTAGCTCACATCGGTAAAGCTGTTGTCGCCGTCGTTGTGATAGAGCACCTTGTAGTCGTCGCCGAAGTCGTCTACAAAAAGGTCCACCAACCCATTGTTCTCGTAGTCACCCACGGCAATGCCCATTGAAGCAATCTCGCGCCCGTCCTTGTTCAGCGCGAATCCTGAAATGTAGCTCTGGTCGTCGAAGGTGCCATCGCCTTTATTGATATAGAGAAAGTTCGGCTCCGAGTCGTTACCCACCACCAGGTCCGGCTTGCCGTTACCGGCAAGAGACACAAAGATGGTGCTGAATCCGTAGTATTTGTCCTTATCCTCAACACCGGCCTTGACGGTCACATCGGTAAAGGTCCCATTACCGTTGTTGTGGAAGAGGTGGTCCGCTTCGCCGGGGAGACCGCGTGGCCCGCAGTTGACTCCTACTCCACGATAAAGACATGAGGCATAGTCTACGGCTTTGGTGCCGGCGATGGGCAGGTTGTTGCGGTCAAAATGTACATATCCTGTGACATATAGGTCCAACAGCCCGTCGCCGTCGTAATCTCCCCAGGCCGAGCCGGGCGACCAATTGCCCAATGTTACCCCCGCCTTTTCGGCTACGTCGGTAAAGGTTCCGTCATGGTTGTTGTGATAGAGCCGGTTCTTGCCGTAGTTGCCCACATAAATGTCGGGCCAACCGTCGTTGTCGTAGTCGGCAACGCTGACGCCGTAGCCCCAGCGGTCATTGGTTACTCCAGCCTGGGCAGCGACGTCGGTAAAGGTCCCGTCGTGATTGTTGTGGAACAGCGCAGCATGCGGCGGCTCCTCCTTCCCGTCCAAGGCGTTGAAGGTTGAACCGTTCACCAAATAGATGTCCAGCCATCCGTCGTTGTCGTAGTCGATCAAGCCTACGCCGGAGCCGTTGGTTTCGACGATGAAATTCTTCTCCGGCGTACCCATCTTGTGGCGCCACCCCGAAAGTCCAGCCTGTTTGGTGATGTCCTCAAACACCACCGTCCCCTTTTCGACGAATCCACCGGCGGTGATGGGCCGTCTCTGCTCGTCGTACACCGCGGCCGCTGCTACACCCGAGGCGATGCCGCCCATTCCGCCCTTTTGGGCCTGTGGTGGTGGCGTTTGCTGCGCCCTTCCAGCGCCGGGAAAAGAAGTAAAAACTGCCAGAACCCCCAAAACCAGACCGCGAACTCGCAAAGACGGCACCCCTTCACCGCTTGAAGTGTATCGTACCGGCGCGATTTCCTCTTGCATCAGGGTCAAAGCAAACGTGGCCCGGCAAGCCGAGCACTTGGCGATTCGCTTCCACAGTTTCACCTATAGCGACTAGCTGAGTGGCTCTGAGCGAGGTCAACTGCAGAAAGAGTCCAGTTTTGATTGATTGGGCTTCCTGAAGATGGCCTGATGCGACATCGCCACCGGACAACTCATTTTCCATCCTCACCCAATCGTAGTGGCTCGGCTTTCATCGGGTAACTGCGAAATTACCCAGCATTAAATATTTATATTTCAATGGCTTAGAATGTTTCTCCCATGTCCGTGACGCAGACAACCCCGAGACGCGTAAATGCCATTTCAACTACAGCCCAACGTTCTTTACCAGGCTAAGTCCGGAGTATGCAGGACTACCCATAGACCTGATTTGCAAGATGGAATGCAAGAATTCTTCATTTATATGGACATTGTGACGAAAAATATGTAAAGTTATTCCAAATAAAAGACACGGCCTGGATTGCCAGGTATTCCGTGCGCAGTACTTGCACTTTTGACTTGAGGCTAGGGAATGGAAGCTATCCGCAGATTTCTTCTGGGCGCTGCTCCGCATTGTCACCATCCGCTTCCCATGGTGCCGCCCCCTTGCTTTCCCATTCCAGAAGCTTTCCAAACATCTGCAGCGAAATTAGCGAGGACCCCATGAAAACGAATCTCGTCCGGATCTTCTTCGGCTGTACGCTGGCTTTGCTCGCGTGCATTCCAATGGCGCTTGCGCAGACAGTTACCGGTTCAATCACGGGAGTGGTCACTGACCCCAGTGGTGCGGTTCTTCCGGGCGCAACCGTAACAGCGCATAGTCTTGATACGGGTGTGGATACGCCCACAACAACCAATGAGGCGGGCCTCTACCGCCTTCAATTCCTTCCGATTGGCCATTACCAGGTCAGTGTGCAGGCTAGCGGGTTCAATACTGAGACTCTGCCGCCATTCGTATTGGAAGTGTTGCAGACCGCAACCTTCAACGTGAGTCTTGCCGTGGGAGGTTCTTCGACGACCGTGAGTGTCTCAGCCGCGGCGCCTATCCTCAATACGAACGACCCCACTATCGACAGCACGTTTACCGCGAATACCATCCAGAATCTCCCCTTGAACGGCCTCGATTTTTCGGCCCTTACCCTATATGTCCCCGGTGCAGTGGATACAGCGGGAACATCTGGCACCACGAGCTTTGAACGCAGCACCTATTACACTGATACGCCCAACATGAATGGCAACCGCGCCCAGGCGAACAACTACACACTGGACGGCATCGACATGAACGAAACCTATAACAACCTGATTTCATACAGTCCGGCACCGGAGGCGCTGCAAGAGGTCCAGGTGATTACCGCAAATTCCCCGGCCGACTACGGTAATGTGAATGGCGCCGGCGTGGTGAGCGTGCTCAAGAGCGGGACCAATCAGTTCCACGGCTCAGCATACGGCTACGCGCAGGACTACAGGTTTGACGCTAACACTTACTTGAATGGACAGCATCTGAATGCCCAGGGCCAACGCGATCCCCTTCCGATCAGCCCATACTCTTTTGCTCAATTCGGTGGCGCCGTAGGCGGACCTATCCTGCATAACAAGCTGTTCTTCTTCGGCGATTATCTGGGATCGCGTCAACACCAGGGCGGATCAGGGACGGCGAGCGTGATGACTGAAGCCATGCGCGGGGGCGACTTTTCGGCCCTGCTCGCGGGCTCTACTCCAATTCAACTCTACGACCCGCTCAACAACTTCGCGCCCTATGACAACAACCAGGGAGTCCCCGTCACCAATCCGGTGGCCACCTTCCTTTTCGCAAACCCAAAATACTACCCGCTGCCCAATTCGACACCCACCGATGGAATCGCGCAGAACAACTACGCGGCCCCATCGCGCAGTTACCATGCCAACGACCAGGGTGACGTAAAAATCGAATACGACCCCCGAGTCGCTGACAAGATCACGGGATTCTATTCGATCTCTCACGCGTACGACGGTTCAACCCCGGTGCTGGCCATCTCCTTCCCAGGAATCAACCTGTTCCCCACCTGGATTGTGGGCTCGAACTGGGTCCACACCTTCTCGTCGTCACTGGTCAACTCCGGGCGTATCGGCTTTACGCGAACGGATTGGGACACCGGCTTCCCTCAGGACCCAACTGGAGCTTTCGGAAGCTCGGGAAATGCCAAGGTCGGGATAAACTTCCCCAACCAGAAGTACAACGGCTTTACCAACCAGAATCTCAATAACAACCTCAGCAGCCTGGGCACTTCGGCTTACAATGGCGGCGTCATCGACAACACCTACAGCTACATCGACAACCTGACCTGGCAGCGCGGCCTGCACTATCTGAGCATGGGCATCGAAGCTCGCCGCTATCAAAACAACTATCCCACCGGCAACAACGACGGCTACCTGGGTTCGCTGAACTACTCCGGCGCATTCACATCAAATGGCACCGGCTCCAGTGGTTACGGTCCTGCGGACTTTGTGCTGGACCGCGTGTCGTCGGGAGGAGTAACTCTGGCCAGCGTCAACGTTGGACAGCGGCAATGGCGTTGGGCGGGCTTTGCGCAGGATGACTTTAAGATCCGCCCCAACCTGACCTTGATCTTCGGTTTGCGCTATGAGTTCGACGAACCATGGGTCGAAGAGCATGACCGGACTGGAAACGTCGATCTCACGACCGGGCAGATCATGTATGCTGGCCGTCTTCCTGTGGGCGCTCTCCCAGGGGCCAGGCTGTGCGATAACCTGGCCTGCTACCAGCCCAACTTCCGGCAGTGGATGCCGCATATCGGGTTTGCCTATCAGGTAAACGACCGGCTTGTGGTTCGTTCGGGCTACGGTGCTACCAGCTTTTTTGAAGGCAACTCCTTCAATCAGCGCCTGACAGCCATTGCGCCTTTCCTGCAGGCTGCCGGTTTCACGGTAAGCAGCCCCAAGCCCGGCGCCGTGTCCACGCCCAACACCGCCGAGGAAGGCTTTACCAACCCCGACACCTCCATTCAATACAGCAGTTCCAACTTCGGCTATACCGCGTATCCGCAGAATATCCAACCTGCCTATGTGCAGAATTGGAACCTGACGGTGGAATATGCACTGACCCGCACCGCATCGTTACAAGCGGGCTACATCGGCGAGCAGGGCCAGCACATTGAGGATTACGGCAACGTCAATCAGTACACCGTCAATGGCGATCAGACCTCGGCCCCCTTCTACAACAGCCAGTACCTTGGTGTGGCTGGCATCGACTCCGCTTTGGGCGTCGGTGGTAACGGCGGGCTGCTGATCACCGAGTCGCGCGCCATGATGAACTACAACGCGCTTCAGGCGGTTCTTCGTCAGCGCCTCAATCATGGTCTGGAATTCACCGTCAACTACACCTACGGTCGAGCCATGACCAACAGCCTGGGCAACTATGGATTGCAGGTCAACGGCTTCAGCGGCGCCTTCCAGAACTACTACAACAGCGGTGGCGACTATGGTTCGGCCGGGTACGACGTGCGTAATAACTTCTCCGGTACGGCGGTCTATGCCTTGCCTGTTGGACGAGGAAAAGAGTATCTTCCCAACGCCAATCGTGTAATCGATGAAGCGATCGGCGGTTGGAAGCTCTCTACCGCCGTAGTCTCTTATTCGGGCTTCCCTGAAACCATTACAGGCCCCGGCAACAACTCCAGTAGTTATGGCAACTCGCGGGTCAACCAATATCGCAGGTTGAAGATTGTTCATCGCAGCAACGAAAACTGGTTCGGCACAGATCCCTCGGCCTCGGTAACTGCTTGTGCCGATTCAAATGCTGCCAATCCCGATCACGACAATGGCACCTGCGCCTTCGGTGTGCCGGCGGCGAACACCACCGGCGGAACCTTCTTCGGTACCGAGAGCAATGGCGCAGTGCACGGCCCGGGTTTCTTTAACGCGGATCTATCGGCGTTCAAGGACTTCCACATTACAGAATCACAATCGGTAGGATTCCGTTTCGACGCCTTCAATGCTTTCAATATCGTCAGCTATGGAAATCCGGACACCGGTTACGGCGATACCAACTTCGGTAACGTTTCCCGTCAAGGCACTCGGTCCACTGAGCGCCATCTGCAGTTTTCCGCAAAGTACACCTTTTAGCGAACCGGCTGCCGCATACGATCGCGGCAGCCGGACTCGTAAGGCCTTTCGCGTTCCCGGACGTTTTAGCAGACTGTATGATTTCAGCTAGAGATCCGGCTTTGGGGAAATGGGCTCAGTCATCATGGACCTTGAGATTTGTGTCGATTCGGTGGAGTCGGCGATGGCTGCCGCCAGAGGGGGCGCCGAGCGCATCGAGTTGTGCAGCGCGCTCAGCGAAGGCGGAATTACGCCCAGTGCAGGCCTGATAAGCGCCGTTCGAGCTGCGGTGGGTATTGATGTGTTTGTCATCATTCGTCCACGGGGCGGCGATTTTGTCTACACCGGCCATGAATTCGAAGTAATGCAGAAAGATATCCTGGAGGCCAAGAAGCGGGGAATTGACGGTGTCGTGCTTGGCATTCTGAATGAGGACGCCACTGTAGATCGTGAGCGCACCCGCAGCTTGATTGAGATGTCGCGCCCACTCCAGGTAACTTTCCATCGCGCTTTCGATGTCTGTAAAGACCTGGATCTCGCGCTGGAAGAGGTGATTGCCTGTGGAGCGGATCGTCTTCTCACTTCTGGCGGAAAAGCTGATGCTTTAAGGGGCATGGAGCAGATAGCACGCTTGCGTGAGGCGGCTGACGGCCGCATTCGCATAATGGCGGGCGGCGGCATACGCACCTCAAATGTCAAGAACCTCGCTCTTCGTACCGGCATCCGCGACGTGCACACCTCCCTCAGCAAGAAGGTAAAGAGCACAGCCTATAACGGCGGTCCGGATTGTGGCTCTCTTCCCGACAAGTGTGCGCGCTTTCTAGTCATGGAGGAGGATGTAAGGGCCTTCAAATCCAGGCTGCAGGCAATTCCGCTGGAAGACTCGCCTGAAGTTTCCGTACAATAGCGGAAGTTCAAGAAAATTGAAACTGCGTGCTGCGTGGAGCTGTCCAGGGCTATGTCATTAAAGACCGACAAACGCGCTAAAGAAATCGTGCGGCTGTTATTGCATCACGGCAGGGCCTCAGTGGACGATTTGACATCCGCGCTGGCGACTTCGCCGGCCAGCATTCGCCGCGACCTTATCCGCCTTGAAGAAAATGGGTTGGTGCATCGGACGCATGGTGGTGCCATGCTGGCCAGAGACGGTGGCGCCGTTTATGAGCCCTTCCGCTTCGACGCGTCATTTCAGGTTCGCGAGGACCGGTTCGCGGCAGAAAAGCAGCGCATTGCCCGTGCGGCGGCTGCCCTGGTGCAGGAGGACGAAACCATTGGATTTGCCGCTGGCACCACTACCACCCTTGTAGCCCGTCAACTGCTGCACCGGAAGAACATTCACATCATCACCAATGCGGTGAACATCGGAATGGAGCTCAGCTCCAGTGCTCGTTTGCAGACCACGCTTACCGGCGGGAACCTGCGTTGGGCCGGTGCATTTTCACTGGTTGGCCCCGCGGCCATCGAGTCCCTGACCGTGGTAGTGATGGATCGCCTCTTCTTGAGCGCAACAGGCGTCGATGCGAGTCATGGCGCCACAATCATTCAACCTGATGAGGCGGCGGTGTTTCGCGCCATGGCCCGTCAGGCGCGACAGGTGGTCGTGGTAGCGGATTCGAGCAAGATGGGCCTGGTGAGTCCCGCGGTGATTTGCCCGCCTCAGGAGATTGATCTGCTGATTACCGATGACGGCATCTCTGAAGATGCAGCGAGAGCCTTTGCTTCGATCGGCATGAGCGTTCTCGCCGTCTAGGCAAATTCGAATCGCGGAAGATGAGCTGCAGTCGATTCGAAAGGTGCACCGTGAGTCTTTCTCCCGCATCAGTTGTACGAGGCGATAAAAAATAGCGCAAATCGCTCCCGTACCTACTTGCACTTAGTGGCCGAGGCTATTGACGGTCGGGGAGAATCGTCCATATTGCCGGGTCCTCCGAGCCCAGAACCCATGAACAGAATCCCTCTAGGCCGTGGTCGGCTACCAGTTGATAGCGGTCGCGAAAAGTGCGCAAATCGGTATAGAAGACCCATTCTCGCATTTGGTCACGGTAGAAATAGAAGAAAGCACTGTGGTCGCCGGCGTCCCACTCCCGCTTGCCACCGTAAGCCGTGGCCAGTTGCTCTGCATCCGGTGTGCTGATGTAGTCGGCGGAGAGGTTTGACTTCTCTTCACCGGTATTCTTGTCCACCGTGGGTGCTCCTGTGTACCAGTGATAACCGTAGAGCGGGATGCCTAGCGAAAGCTTTTCTTTCGGGACTGACTGGAGCGCGTAGTCAAGGTTCTCTAGAGTCCACGTCCATCCGGCCACTGGGCCGGGCATTGTCCAACGTGTGTGCTGGTCATAAGTCATCAGGCAAATCAGATCAACAGACTTAGCCAACGCGGCCAGGTCATATGCGCCGCGCCAATCGGTATAAATCCACTTTGCAAATCCACCCTGACCGGGATAACCGGGCGCGTTCGGTACGGTAGCGATGGTTAGCTGCAGGCCTGCCTTATGCAGATCCTCAGCCGAACGCCGCACCACATCCGTGAGTCCGTCTCGGTCGGTGTAATTCAGATTCTCAAAGTCGAACTGAAAGCCTGTATAACCGTGCGCCTTAGCCTCGCGGATCATGGCATCGTTCATCCGCTGCTGAGCGTCCGAACTGGAGGAGAGGTCGTGAAATTTCTTCTTGCCAACGAGCGCCAGAATCGGCATTACGGGCAGCCCACTGCGATGAGCAATCTCGAGGACGGTCGGGTTGGGCGCACCAGTTACCAATCCATTCTCATCCACGGAGTACCACGTGGGCACCAACAGGTCGACCTTACTGGAATGAGCCAGGAACGAACGGATCGAGTCCGGGCTATCGGTCATGTAGAAGAGCGCGACAGGTTTTCCGTGTAACTCCGCGCCACACATCAATAGGAACACGAGCGCAAAAGAAATCCGTCGCATCGATTACCTCCGAAAGCAGATAGTATTGTTTCTCGGCAGTTGTTCTCTACTCTAGTTCGCACCTTGCCTTGCAAAATGTGCTTCGATCTCTTCCAGGGTCTTGCCCTTCGTCTCTGGCAGCAGGAATGCTGCGGTGAGGAAGTAGACCATTGTGAAGCAGGCGAAAAGGAAGAACATCGACGAATAGCCATACTTGCTGACAAAGGGCAAGAAAATCCCCGCCAGAGTAGTGGAGACCAACTGATTGATGACCAGGGCGATGCTCATTCCATTCGACCGGATCCGCGTGGGCATCAGTTCCGACAGGGCAAGCCAAACACACACACCGGGACCCATGGCATAGAACGCCATGAATGCGTATAACCCAAACGCGACCCGCCAGCCGTGGCCCGAATCTGGAACCTGCCCGATCAGCGCTTTGTTGATCTTCAGCGGCGCGGTCTGAGCAGCATCTAGGTTGGCAAACGGATTCTTGAAGAATGCCTCCACCTTGTTGGTTGGTACACAGCTTGCGCGCGTGATTTGAATAGGCGCTGCCGCGGCTTCGTCGGAGCGCACATAGCTAGTGGCCGCCGTAAAGTCTCCGTAGGAATAAATGATCGCGAGCGAGGCGTGGTCGCTCTTGATCTGGTTGTCCGCGCCGACTTGAGCAGACAGGAGCCTGGCCGCCTCTGCCGGGTCGAAATGCACCGTCATCTCCTGACTGGCGCCGACACTGGCCTGAAGCAAGCTGCGGCAATCCACGCTCTGCTTCTCGGTCCTGAAAAACAGCACGCCGACGCTGACCAGCGAAGCGATCATGCCGGCTGTTCCGAGGATCAATAGAAATCGGCGGCCACTGCGGTCGACCAACAGCATTCCTACGATGGTCATCAGGAAATTCGTTCCGGTCAGGATGACATATCCCCAGTGCGCATGCAGATCAGACAGACCGCTCTGGAGAAGAATGCCGGTGTTGTACCCGATGATTGAATTGACCCCTGTCGCCGTATTGCAGAAGAGAATCAGACACGCCAGCAGGAATGGAATCACATACTTCCGGCGCAGGAGCGCGTCGCGTATCTCATGGTTGGCGGCACTGCGCTCTGCGGCGGCGTGCAGTGTCTCCTTCATCTCGTTTAACTCAATCGCGGCCTGTTCTGCGGTACGCGAGCGCAGCAGCGCCGCTAAGGCCAACTCCTCTTTGCCCTTTCTGAAGAGCCATCGCGGAGATTCAGTCACCAACAGGCTGCCCAGAACGAACAGAACGCCGGGAGGCAGTGAGACCCAAAAAATGCGTCGCCAGGCTTGATCCTTAAAAGCGAAGAGCGCAGCGGCATCGCCGGCCCGGGCCACTGCTTCCACGCGATAGCTGAAGTAGATGCCCACCAGCGCCGCTACCACAATTCCCAGCGTGAGCAGCCACTGGAAGACCCCTGTCCCCTTGCCACGGCTGGATGCCGAGAGGCACTCGGCAAGATAGAGCGGAACCACCATTCCGATAAGGCCACCACTTATGCCCTGCAGAAGACGGCCAAAAAACAGTGGGGTATAGCCATGCGAAAGCGCGATCACCGGAATACTCACGATGAAAGTTAGCCCGCTGAGGACCATCAGGGGGCGCCGCCCCATCCAATCAGCCAGGATGCCCGCGAACAAGGTCGAGATAACGCTGCCCAGCAGAACTGCCGCTACGATGACAGAAAGCTGTGCAGCGGTCAGATGTGAAGTCGCTTCAAGGTAGGGCAGTGCTCCGCCAATGATGCCTACGTCAATTCCGTACAGTAATCCGCCCAGGCCGGCGACGAGCAAAAGAAAAAGGTTGTATCCATGCTTCTCTGATGAATTAGCTGGTGTGGCGAATTGCGTGGAGCCGGAAGTGGTCATGATCGCTCTGATGAATCTCTCAAATCCAATGCAAACGCCTTTGTTCAGCGCTCCGAGAATGATACATCAGTGCATTAACATGTGCCTTGTCCACCAATTCACGCGCCCGGGGGAACTACGCGACGTAGCGAGTGAATCGTGGGCGTGGCTCTGCCCCGTCTTGTTAGACGGCCTCCCTGGTCAGCTTTGAGATGCGTCCAGACTTATTCCAGTCCGAAATGTAAATGTTGGCGTCCTTATCGATGTAACACCCATGGGCCGCGCTGAACCACTCCGGCGCTATATCGCCGGGAAGAAGGGAGTAGTTTGCCCATTGGTCTTTATGCGGATTGTCGCCAAGGAAAGCAACCGGCGTGTTGTCTTTATCGAGGACAGTGACACGCCCTTCCAATTCTGAGACAACCGCATAGTCGCCATGAAAACTCACCTGGCAAGGACGGCGAAGATGAAGAGTGACGTTGCTTACGAATTTGCCATCGAAGTCGTAGTGGCTCAGCCTGCGGTTCTCCCTGTCGCACACCAGGATGAGTGGCTGATCGTAGCGTGTATCCACAGTCATTCCATGGCAACAATCGCATTGTCCATTTGCGTTTCCCTTCCCGGCGAAGCTCGCCTTATAATTACCGTCCTTATCGAACCTGAATATGCGAGAGTCCCCATAACCGTTGGCAATGTAGATTGATCCGTCAGGTCCGGGCACGGCGGCGGTCAGTCGCCATTCATTCGGCTTGCCAAATCCCGCTTCGCCCGGAGCCACGATCTTCTGAACAACGGTGCCGTCAGTCTTCATTTTCAGAAAGAGCCAGTTTTCATGCGGAGTTCCCTTTTGCACAGTGGCATACAGATACTCCGTGCCGGACTCTTCCGCGTGAACCATCGAGTGAATTTCAGGGTAGTCAGTGGCAATCGATCGCAAGAGTGCTCCGTCTCGGTCATACACCAGCACGCCAGTTTCGCTTTGTGTACTGACGTAAACATGCCCAGCATTATCAATGGCGATAGCGCCATGAGTTCCGCCGAACGTCTTCCCCTGTGGCAACTGGCCCCAGTTAGGGACAACTCGATAAGTCCATTCACCGTTGCCTGTCTGCATTTGTAAACCTCCTGAAGAACTTCCCAATGCATCATTACTTGCATGCGCTTCGGCGGAAAAAAAGCCCGCCATTGCTGCGATACCTGTGGTTGCGCAGAATTGCCGGCGATTCAAAAGGTTCCTATAAAGCGCCACTTTCTGCTGAATGCTCATAGGGCTCTTCTCCAGTCTGGAAGACGTTCGATCGGTTGCTGATCCTCATGCTTGGGTCAATTGCCTGATAGCAGCGAGCCTTGGGTCCTCATTTTGACAGCGACGCGCTCTCCACACGGCCTCCTCTGATCCATTCCAGAATCGTTCTATATTGTTCGCTGGATTCATTTCCATGCCAGCGCTGGCCGCCGTTATGCGTGGCGAGGTAATCGCCAACGTTGCCCGCGCTGTCTGTCGGGCGGGTGGGCTTGATCAATATCAGGCTTTGATTGGGGTTTGTGATATCCACCACCCGCATCGCATATTTGTAGTTTTCTTCGCTGTACTGGTCAGAGAAGACACCTTGAGCATTGGGCGGTTGCAGCTTGAAGATCACATGACTTGCGTGGCAGAAGACGCATGCCTTCCCGTCAGGTCCAGGCGCTGCCAGGATGGGCTCAATCCTGGTGGCAAAATAGCGGAAGTCAAGCACCGAGCCGGGTTGAACGTCCTGCAACGCTTCGCCCAGTTTCTTTCCTTGCAGCACGCTGGTGGCGATGAGTTTAAGCCGCGGATTGCCGGAATCCTTCAGCTTATCCATGGCAGTGCGAAAATCCGGCCGTTGTTCGATGCCTTTAACTTTGCGCAACGTATCCAGCGCCGCTGCACTCACATTGGCATCAGGGCTGAGCAGGCTCGCCAGCACGGTATCGACCACCGGCGGATACTCCAAAGGCTCCTTAATCTTCCGCGCGGCAGCGTTGCGGTTCAGGTAGTCCTGATCCTGTGAGACCGCGCCTCCTGATACGCCCAAACGCCGCTTCAGAAATACAGGGTTGTCCACTTCCTCAAGGAAGATACTCAGCCCTGAATCGTTCAGGTTCGCGAACGCAGTCTTCACCGCGGACTCAGTTTGCGGATCGCTAAGGAAGTGTTCTAAGACGACCTGCACTGCGGCGCGTTGCACTGCGGGGGTGAAGGAATGCAGCCCGGCCAGCACCTGTTCCTGGAGCTTCGGCTCATGCATCAGGCTGGGAAACGAAGAGGCGGCGTCCAGCACCTGGGCATAATTTGCCGGCCGCGGCCGTTGTTCCAGCATTGACCGCAACGCATCCTGAACATCCGTCTGCTGCTCCCAGAGAGAACCTTCTGGCAGCGCTGCAAGCAAGGGCAGCACCACGGCCTGGCTATCCGGATTTCCCTGCTTGAGGATCTCGACTACTTTGCTCACCAGGTGTGAGTCGGGTGCGCTCGATGTACTTAGGTTCAGGATTCCGCGCTGACCGCCCTCGTAGACATAGCGGACGGTCTGCCGCACTGCGGGGTTGGAATCCTCTGATAGGTTCAGAGCCGCCAGTGTGAACCGCGCGTCGCCGGACTCACTCAGAGTGCTGCCCGCTTTCAGCACTTCAATTTTCGTGGAATCATCGGCGCCTTCGAGGCAGGCGAGCAGCGCGTCTTCCAACTCCGGTCCCGAGCTTTTGAAGAAGTGAATCAGATCGCTGTCGTTGCCGATACGTGTCTGGAAGAAGCCATTGTTGACGTCATACTTGAAATCGACGGTTTCCCGGTACGGCGGGTATTCATAATCGGGCCGATGCAGATCGGGCACGCCGGTTACATACTTGGTAAGAACTGCAGGCAGGCCAATCGAGACCGTGTCCGCCTTGAGCTCCGGCAACGCGTAGTGGCGAATATGGAAATCCCACAGGGCATTCAGGATACCCTGACGGCCCAGCGGTGTTCCCTCGCGCAACACTTTGGCCAGCACCTGCGCCTGGTCGCGCGCTACTGCCTCATAGCCAGCGTTGATGCGGTCTTTGTCTTCATCTTTGGAACTTGCTCGCACCCAGGCCGACAGGTATCCGGTGTTTTCATCCAGCAGATCGTAGACACTCTCCTGTAACCCACGCCGAACCATCGCGTCCGTTTCCGTATTGAGGCGAGTGGCGAGCGCTTCGAGCGTGCCACGACGCACTTCCGGTTGGTCCACCTGCCAGTAGTACCAGCGCCACAACCCAGACGCAGCTTCAAAGCGAACAAAGGGGACTGGGTCATCTAGATCTCGCTCCAGCGCCGCCAGCAAATCTGCATCGCCTGTCAAATCTCTGAAATGCTGATTAAAGACCCGAGCCGCACCCCATCGAGTACGCGCGTCGGGCGATCCCAGCGCGGCGGCCAACATTTTTCGTCCCTCTGGCGCAGCCTCCTGACGCCGCGAAAGCACCATGCGAACGGCATAGGCCGACGTGGTTTGCACCATCTTGGTCGGGTCGCCAAGCCCCTTGATCAAAGCCTGCAATGCGCCTGGGTCGGCCATGTGGCCGAGGGCGCGAGCTGCAGCTTCACGTGCAAGCGGTTGGTCGCTCGTGGTGAGCACCTCGCGAATCTGACGCAAAACAGGTTCCGGCGCGAGATCCCAGAACTGATCGAGCTGTTCAAGAAGCAACGGCAAATCGTTTCTGGCGAGGGTTGTCACCGGCGCTGGATACGCGGCATCCCAATTTTTGGCCTTGGTGTTTCCCGGGTAGAGAGTGGAGAGAGCCATCACCGCAAACTGAGTCGCCCGGAACGGTGTATTGAAGCCCTGGTAAACGGGATCGCCCTCCCAACTGCCTTCCGGCCGCTGCGCAGCCAGCATCGCCTTAACGGCACGCGCAAGATGCTCGTCGGTCTCTGGTCGATGGCCCGCCTCGGCCAAAGCAAGAACTGCATTGTAAGAAATGAAGTCTGCCGTCTTGGCCTGTTTGTCGAAGGGATACGGCCATCCGCCTTCCGGTGTCTCGTACTCGTAAAGCTTGTCAATAAGGCCATCGATTTGTGCTGAATACTTTTCGCGGTTTATCTCCGACAAGAACATGATCTTCCAGCTCAAATCGATAACATTCTTCGGCTCGTCAGGCAGCGCCAACTGTTCCACATGGTCGCGCTCGGTCAGCCAATCTGCCTGGTGCGTCTGGTTGTAAACCATGTTGAATGTCTGCCAGCTTTGCTGAGCGATCTCGAATGGGCTCACTTCGGGCTCGCAGCCGTCCGCCTCGTCTCCAGGCATAACGGTCAAACCTTTGTAGTGGATCTTCAGGAACTTCGCGTAGGGTACGGCGAAGTTCTTTCGTGGCGCATCGTGCGTCACATTCTGTTCGAAAGCATGAGTAATAAGGGGTAGCCGGCTAGCTTCGGTGCGAGCCGTATAAATCACACGCACCCAATTGGCGCCGGGCTCTCCGTATAGAGGTCTTGTGTTGTTATAAATGCGGTCTGTCAGGAACTCCAACGACGAGCGCTGTGTCGGGGCATAGCCATTCTGCACGGCCTTCAAATAGCCTCGCGTGGTGAACTGTGACGGATGGCATGCAATGCAAAGCTGAGTCTCAGAGTGCTGCATGGTGGTGCGTAAGGCGATTGCACCCCGGCGCGGCGTATTCGAGAGCCACGTGTCGCCCATATTGATCAGGAAATCCATGCCCGCGCGCACCGCCTCGTGCGGGTCTTTTGAAGGCGGCACAGAGTATTCATAAGTGTGCAATTGATAAGCCGGGTGATTGGCGGCCACTCGAACGTAGTACTCCTCACCTGGCTGGAGAATGCGCGTGCGGAATTTGTAGAGCCCCGGATAATTTTGAGTTGCCTCAACTTGATAAACAAATTCTCCCGCCGTGAAGGGCACCACATCCGGTTGGCCGGCCTCGTCTTTGCCCATCTGGAAAATGTCCACATCCAGCGGGACATCGCGATCGGTCACATTCAATACGAAGTACACCAACCGAGGCTGTTTTTCGCGGAAGGTGAACCGGAACCATTGAAATCCCTTAAGCATCGCCGCATAGCCGTCCTCGCTCTTCGATGGAGCGTAGGGCCTCTCGTCGTCGCTGCCGAAGATGGTCTGCCCTAGCTCGAATGGCTGAGCGCTTTGCCACGAGCCGTTCGGCGCCGCGGCGATAACGCCACGCTTGGCGCCGGTGAGGTCTCCCGTCAACGTAGTCGGCTGCAGAATCTTGCTTAATGTTGAGCTGATCTCCGGGGCTCGAACTCCCGGCGGCGAGGATAGGCTCACTGTGAGCGGTCCTGCGGCACGCGGCTTGAGGGTCAGGTAGAAGTCGAGGTCTGCGGAGTGCAGCCATTTGGACGCAACTTCTCCTTGTGCGTCGTTTACGGTGACTCGGATGGCGTCATTGCCTTGGAGTTGCGCAGGATTCTTCACGCCCAGGGTAAGCGCGTAGAGTGAGCCTGGACGCGCCGCGCCCAACTTGATGCTCTGCAAAGCAGGCTGTGCCGTCTGATCTGCCTGGACGAATCGGCCCGCGTGAACAATCGCGCCAATGATCCATGCAGCAATAGCGAGTGGCACAATCGCCCAGCTCCTGACACGTCGACTTCCCAGCATCCTTCTCATTGTTCGACCTCACGTGTGAAGTAGCCCTCTCAAGGGCTCGTTCCGTTTAGAGATTTCGGCACCAACACTCTTGTCCTCCAAAGGTGCAGGGGAACACCATCTTTCGGACCTTCTGTTTCTACGGGTCAAGCACCTGACAACCCCTCGGATCATATGCAGTCCGAGGTTTGATTACGCGCGATTAGCGTCCTAATGCAACCACACCCCACGGTCCAGTTCCCACTCGAATCGAAGCCGACACAGTATTGGTTGCAAGATCCACCACGGATACGTCATTCGACGGCCCGTTTGCCGAGTAGAGCATCCTCCCATCTGGTGAAAGGGCGATACCCCAGGGCCGTTGGCCTACTGTCACCGAGCCGACGACAGTATTGGTAGCGGTGCTTACGGTGAACACCTGATGCCCACGGCCCGTGCTCACATACAATTTGGTCGCATCCGGTGACAACAGAACAGCCATCGGCTTGATCACGCCGGGCTTGCCAAGCGCAATTGTCTTAAGCATCTTGCGCCGGAGCACATCCACCAGAACAACCGATCCATCATTCTCGGCGTTCACATAGGCATGCTTTCCGTCGGGCATGAAAGCAACCGAGCGAGGACGATGCCCGACCTTAAAGGTGGAAGCAATATTGTCCGTTGCGCAGTCAAGGACAGCAAGCGTGCCATCTTCTTCTGATGTGATAAAGACCAACTTCCCGTCCGGACTTGTCCTGACCCCTTCCGGCTGTCCACCCACCTTCACTGTTTTCAGCACCTTTCCCGAAGCTATGTCCACAATACTCACGGCCGAAATATCTTCATTCGAGATGAATAACTGTTTGCCGTCTTTGCTTAGATCAAAGTTTTCCGGATCAGATCCGCCTTGAATGATTCTCAGCAGCTTGTTCTGAGCCACGTCGAAGACCCCAATTCCGTCGGCACTTTTGTCGGGCGGCGGCAGGGTACTCTCGTCCACATCGGGTCCGGCAATCGGCGAGCCGCTCAGTGCGACATACAGGGTCTTTTCATCCGGACTGGCATGAATCCCGCGCGGACGCTTGCCGAGCGGGACGGTGGCAATAACTTTGCGCGTGCCGGCGTCGATTACGGTCAGGTCTCCCGACACCTCGTTGGTCACATAAATCCGAGGTCCCGACGGCCCCATGGCCACCTCCACCGTGCTTCCGACCGGTTGTTTTGCTGGCGTGCAGCCGATCAACGCCCAGCAGATGCCGGTCACCAGCAGCCTCACTTGCGGCTTGCTCATAAATCATTGCCCCTTAAACGTAATATCTGTTTCAGTATTTGAATGAGGTGTGACAGTTACCTGCCGCTCCTGTGTGCCGAGCCTCTCCTGCCAGACCGCAACGGTGTATTCGCCGGGGGGTAAGTTGCCGATAGCGTAAGTCCCGTCTTCTTTCGATACTGCGAAATAAGGATTGCTCACGACGCCGATATAAGCGTGCATCCAGCTATGGATGTTGCATTTCACAGGAATCATGACCTCAGCCTTGGTGAATCTCCGAGCCAGTGGCGGATCCCCGGCTCCTTGACTATGGTTCCACTCCCGGTTGATCTGGGCCATCGGGTGAATGTTATGGGTCACCGGATCGGAATTCGTTACCTCCAGGACTTGATTTGTCTGAATGCCAAGAACCCGCGGCCTGAACCAGCACCCGCTCTGCTCAATCGTGACCGGCGTTGTCGGTGTCTCAAATCTCTTGCTCTCCAACCCGTCTTTTACGTAAACAAATGCATTGGCCAGCGAGCCCTTGGGGCTTACAACCAGGGACTCATCCAGCGCTTTTCCATGGTGCGCTTCGACACAGGCCGGGTCCCCACTCATGTCGATCATCTTTCGCGACGGCCTCTGACCGGTGTAGCGGATAGTGCCCGAGATTGATCCGGCCGTGAGCGGATCTACATGAAACACAGGAGCAACGCTTTGCTCAGCATGATCATCAGACGGGGACGCTTTCTTTGCGCTGCTTGAACAGCCAATGACCATTGCAGCCGAAGAGAGTAAACAGCAGGAATAGAAGAGGCGGGGAAGTTGCATATCGATTAATCCCCTCCCGGTGGGCCTACACTCGACGGGATCACGCCTGTGAGCGACTTCAGAAACTCAACAAGGTCGCTCCGGTCTCTGCCAGAAAGCGCCACTCTCGAGATTCTCTTGTCCAGGTGGGGATTGGAGTTTCCTCCGCCCGCATAAAAATCCACCACATCCTTCAGCGTTTTCAGTTTACCGTCGTGCATGTAAGGTCCATTCACTGCGACATTGCGAAGGGTTGGGGTCTTGAACGCACCCATGTCAGCGTCTATCTTGGTCACTTGAAATCGGCCCAAGTCTGCGAGTTGTTCGTCGTCCCCCACTCCTTCTCCGGTATTGTGAAACTCGCCGTCTGTGAAGAGTGCGTAATGGGGTCCGATGGTGTGACACGCCGCGCAGTTGCCTTTCAGGGGATCTCTAAAAAGAGCAAGTCCCCGAATTTGTGCCGGCGAGAGAGCGTCTTTGTGGCCCTGATACTCATACCTATCAAACGCCGAGTTGCCGCTAAGAATCGTCCGTTCGAAGCTTGCAAGAGCGTTTTCTATCCTCTCGATGGTGATCTTGTCAGTGCCAAATGCACTTCGGAACATCGCTCTGTATTCAGTGTCGCCTTGAAGCTTCGCCGCTACGGCCCGGTGTGCCTGATTCATCTCGAGCGGATCTGCAATCGGGTTACCCACCTGAGCTTCGAGGGTCCGGGCACGGCCATCCCAGAACAATAGCGGTGAGTATGCAGCGTTCACCAGCGTGGGTGCGTGTCGCAACCCTCTCGCCCCGCCTACTCCTGTCGATCGTTCTCGCGTATCCGCAAACCTGGAATCAGGGTGATGACATGAGGCGCAAGATAAGGAGCCGTCTTTTGAAAGCCTCGTGTCATAAAACAGTTCTCGCCCTAGCGCAATTGAGTCAAGGGTTGGAGGATTGTCCGCCGGGATGGGAACCGGCGGCAATCCCACTGGAACGCTTATCGCTACACTGATTCCGACTGGCCTCGCACTTGCAGTAGCGTTGCATCCACAGATAAGCGCCAATGGAACCACCAGCGCTCCCCCCACCAGGGCGTTCCGGCAGTGCACTACAAGTCTCGTGAGCTGTAGGCGATGGCTCTGCGAATCGAATGTCTCGAGTTTTGCTCGTCTGAATTCCTTGAAGTTGCCCAAACCATCCATCTCAAAAAGCCTGTTCGTCCTCGCAATGGAAGAACTCTGCGACGCCTCTTACCGATTCTTCGGGCATTCCCCGCTCAGTTTCTGCCCCAGAACCGAAACTCCCAGACTAAGATGTTCCAACGGACGTGGATTCGTGATAACTGGCCGGGGAAGAGCCATTGGGGAATTTACTTCAGGCTTGGGTCAAGAAACGCTAAGCCCCTCGATTTGAAGGATTGTAAGGAGGCTCGCAGACCCCTGTCAACCTGCTCGGCGCCTCTTTCATTCCATGCCAAACCGCGCAGAATCTGTTCGCGGACTCAAGCGGTTCGCCCTACACTGGCGGTCGTACTTGCCGGGCTGCTGGCCGGCATCGGGCGGTCTGCGAATCGGGCTGATCGAGCCTCATTTCCTGTCGATTGCGGCAGGCCCATCCAGTTTCTCCGCGTGAACCCGAAGTGCGATTCCGTTGACAGATGTCGAGCGTGACCGCTAGTATTCCGTTCGAAATGTGATTTTTGCCATAATCGCCCCCGATGTTCAGGAATTTTCGGTATCCCCTGCCTCTCCACCGGATTTTTCGTAGGCCTCAGTGGCACAACCATAATCTTTCAGTTCTCTCTGTCTGGAATGGAAGCACTCCCAAACGGAACCGATCTATCTCGGCCGCGGGGAATTGCACTATCAGGAGAGCATCGCTATCATGCGCGATGGCCAGATCAGCAGTATCCAAAACCGCAACTTTCAGATAGGTCAAGTCGTCCACCAGAGGGTGTCGGTTCAATGTCATTGAATGGGAGTTTGACCACGATGCGCTGCCTGAGAGTCTTGCCGTCAGTTTGCCTTCTAGGTTGCACATTGATGTGGGCAATACCGGTGTGCGGCCAGTCTGGCTCGGAGTGGCTGACGAGTAGCGGAGATCCGGCGCGAGACGCCTGGCAGCGAAGCAAATCAAACATAACGCCCAGAAACGTCGCGAGCCTGCGGCTGCTGTGGAAGGTCAACGTTGCCAGTAAGCCGATGGGGATGCTGTCGTTTCGCGAGCCCTTGATCGTGGCCGGAGTCAACATCGCCGGGGATGCCCGGACACTCGCCATTCTGGCGGGCGCCGCAAACGACGTCTACGCAATCGATGTGGATAAGGGAACACTTGTCTGGCAGAAGAAACTGAAATGGGAGTCAGACAAGCCGCAGGAGCCCGGCGAGGGCAGCGGATTCATTTGCACCAACGCGCTAAGCGCTACACCGGTGGTTTCACCGAGCGATGCACCTGTCAGGCACTTATACGTGCTGGCCAGCGATGGTTATATGCACATCATGGACCTGGCGACCGGTGGAGAGGCTGATCCGGCAATTAGGGTTCTTCCGAGGCCTTACGGCAAGCCTTATGGACTGAACCTGGTAGACAATGTGGTCTATACCATTACCGGTCAAGGCTGCGGAGGTGTGCCCAACGCACTTTATGCAGTCAATCTTGAAAACAGAAAAGTTACGGTATCCAATCCTCCGCAGGCCGGCCTGTGGGGTGTAGCTGGCGCTGCCGTGGGCTCTGATGGCACTGTCTACTTTGAGTCCGGTGATGGCCCCTATGACGCTTCGGCCGGAAAGCTTTCCACCAGTGTCGAGGCATTCACCTTTGCAAATGACCAATTGACCCTGAAGGACTACTACACGCCGACGAATCACGAATGGCTGACCAGAAGAGACTTGGATATGAATGTCACGCCCGTCGTATTCCCTTATAAGGGGCGTGATCTTATCGTCGCTTCCGGTAAAGAGGGTCGGTACTTTGTACTCGACAGCAAGTCGCTCGGCGGAACCGGGCACATGACACCACTCTTCCGCAGCGATCTTATCTCCAACAAGAACGTAAATTTTCAAACTGAGGGCACATGGGGAAGTCTTGCCAGCTGGGAGGAAAAGGACGGTACGCGCTGGGTGCTTGGTCCAACCGGCGGTGACGCGGCGGTGAAGTTTCCAAAAACCTATGGTCCTACTCCACACGGTGGAATCGTTGCGTTCAAGCTCAAGGAGAAAGATGGCAAGACGCTACTAGATCCTGCCTGGCTATCGCGCGACATGATAACCGCCGAGCCTCCAGTGATTATGAATGGTGTGGTTTTTGTCCTGGCAGGTGGAGAATTTACAGGTCAGGCCAATGATGAAGTGGGCGGCCTGTTTGACTCGAAGGATCGAATTCAGCGCTCCGTTCCTGCAAAGCTTTTTGCTCTCGACGCAATTACAGGAAAGGAACTCTATTCGAGCGGCGAACAGATAACATCGTTTCTTCACCAGGCAGGGCTTTCCGTGGCCGGGGACAGGGTCATCTTCGGAACGTTTGATGGGACAGTCTATTGCTTCGGTCTCAAGTAGGCCACGCGATAAGACGCAATGGTGGTCTTGAAGGCGGGCACACGGCAGACAGCTGCCTCAATTCTTGTTGAGGAAGGTCGGATGGGTTCATTAGGGTTTGCTGAGCAGTTGTCCAGTGAGGGACGTAAAGTGAAGAACGCACTCATTCGATCGTTCATTGGGCTATGCTGTGCGGGTATTCTTCTCTGGTCCACTTGCATCGCCGCTCAATCGAACGAAAAGGGCGACTGGAACATGCCCGGCGCTGACCCCGGCCAGAGCGGCTGGCAGAAGGCCGAGTCAGAGCTTTCGCCAGACAGCGTAGCCGCCAATGTCAAGTTTCTCTGGAAGATCAAACTCGGCCAACCGTCGAAGACCGGCCCGTCCTTTAGCGAACCGCTACTCGCGAGCCGCCTGATCAATGCGCAGGGCTTTAAGGACATTGTCTATTGGAGTTCGTCGGACACGGTGTATGCGGTAGATTCTGAGCTTGGAACCCTGATCTGGAAGAAGCAATTCAACACACCTGTCCCTGCAACCGTGTCTGGTTGCAGCGCTTCCAGCTTGAGTCTGCTGATGGAACCGCCGCTCGTGATTAATTTCAATGCTCGCCGTCGCCTTGCTCCGGGTACTCCGCGACCACCGGAACCACCTCCGACTCAGTCCAATGAACGCCGGCTTGGGGTTGCGCCGGGCGGTGGATACTTCGGATTGAAGGGCATGTACGTCTTGACTGCGGACGGCATGCTCCACGAACAGGTAATTAACACCGGTGCCGACTTTGCGCCTCCCGTGAGATTTCTGCCTGCGGCCAATGGAAGCCCCTCCGGCCTGAACTTCGTTAACCACACTATTTACGCTGCCACGGGCCGTGGTTGCGAGGGCGTGCCAAACGGCCTCTGGGCAATCGACCTGGCTTCGCCTGGCTACCCTGTCGCAAGCTACACCACGCCTGACGCGCCCCCACTGGCGATTACCGGGCCCGTAGTTGCTCCCGATGGCACATCCCTTATCGTCACCGGAGCCGGAACCCACGGCTCAAACGCCGAAGTCCACCCCGGTAGCGTCGTCGCAGTATCAAAAGATATGAAAGTGCAGGACTGGTATACGCCAAATGGTGAAATGGCGAGTTATCAGGGTGTTTCTCCGGTAACTTTCAAATACAAGGAGAAGCAGTTGCTTGTAGCTCCCGGCAGCGACGGAAGCCTTGTCCTTCTTGACGCTGCATCCCTTGGCGGCACCGATCACCACACGCCTCTCTTTGAGACGCCCGCGATCTCGAAACCGGGTGAAAAACATGCTTGGGACGGCTTTGCAACCTGGCAGGACAAGGACGGAACTCCATGGGTTTTCGCATCGATCTCGGCGGGAATCTCACTGGATGACAGCGCTATCAAGTCGAATGGCCCGGCCCCGCATGGAGGCGTTGCGGCATTCAGAATCGAAGAATCGAATGGACAACTCGTGCTCAGGCCTGTCTGGATTTCCCGAGACATGGTAAATCCAGCCCCTCCGCGGATCGCGAACGGCGTGGTGATTGCGCTCTCCGGCGGAGATGCCAGGACGCACGCAACGCTTTTCGTCCTCAATGCTGCAACTGGTGCAGAGTTATACTCCAGCCAGAATCAGATTCCAACTTTTACCCAACTTTCCGGCGTTTCCGTCGGGGATGGTCATGCATTCTTCACCGACCACAACAATGTCCTTTATTCCTTCGGGATCGCACTGGAACACTAAGAATTGTTAGCTTAGGTCTTTTGCTTTTGGTGTATCCCATGCCCGAAGGGCCTTATAATTCCGTTGGTTGACTTGTGGCGCTGCGTTCGTGCAACGAAACGTGGGGGTTAGGTAGGCGGCCGATCGACCTGTCGCATTTTTGAAGCAGGTGATAGGCGAAATGTGCGAGAGTGTGAATCTGCCGTTTGGGCTTTCGATGGGTCGGCATATGCCGGCTGAGATCAATGTTCTTGCAAAAATCAGAGTGATCTATCAGGAGAGGAAGAAATGCTGAATCGCGCGCATGTACAAGAAGCGGTCAACGCATCGGATGGAGTGCTGAGGTTAGAACCGACATGGGTGCCTCGCTCTTTCATGATTCCCGGGCAAAGATTAAGACTTCACCCGGATGACCTCTACTCGTTTGGCGCTGAGCGGGGCGGAATCAACGAGCGGTGGTTCTCCTCTACTACCAAAGCCTCCAACGGTCCCTTGACCACCCCAGACGAGGGTCTCAGCTACGTTCATCCCGCTGCGGGAACAAGATTTCTGTTAAAGGATGCGGTCGCTTGCGCCGGGGATATTCTGCTGGGCGCCGATGTGATGGAGCGCGAAGGTGGGTGGAACCTGCTTTGTAAGTTCTTCGATAACATGGGACCAATTCCGCATCACCTGCATCAGACCGACAAGTTTGCCAAGCTGGTAGGACAAAAGGGCAAGCCGGAAGCGTACTATTTCCCTCCGCAATACAACCTGCTCACCAATAACTTTCCCCACACCTACATGGGTCTTGAACCCGGGACCACAAAGGAAGATATCCATCGCTGCCTTGAGCGGTGGAACAAGGGCGACAATGGCATTCTGTTCCACTCACGCGCCTACCGTCTCGAGCCCGGCAGCGGATGGCAGGTAGATCCTGGCGTTCTCCATGCTCCTGGATCGTTGGTGACCTATGAGCCTCAGGTCAACAGCGATGTTTTCGCAATGTTCCAGTCTGAGGTGGAGGGACGTATCGTTGATTGGAGTCTACTTACCAAGGATGTGCTACCCGAGTACCATCATGATCTCGATTTTCTGATCAGCATGATCGATTGGGATGCCAACGTAAATCCAGAGTTCGCCAAGAGTAATAAGAGACATCCAGTGCCCGTTCGCCCGATCAAAGAAATGGCGGATGCGGGCTACCGTGAGATGTGGATCACTTATGGGAACGCTTACTACTCGGCCAAAGAGCTCACAGTCCTGCCGAATCGCAGCGTAACCATCAAGGATGCGGCTGCGTACGGCCTGATTCTTACCCAGGGGTACGGTACCTTCGGCAAGGCTCCAGTTTCCACTCCGTCCATGATTCGATTTGGCGAGCTTACTCAGGATGAGCTTTTCGTTACCGCCTCTGCGGCCAACGAAGGCGTGCACATCCAGAACCCGAGCACAACAGATCCGCTGGTAATGTTGAAGCACTTCGGCCCCGGAAATCCGGACGCAGAGCCGCTTCGAAAAAACCGCTAGGTCTCTCACGTCATGATGTCGTACCGATATCTGTGTCCCATCCTTGCGCCGTATTTGTTCGCAAGGGTGGGATAGCACGAAATCAAACGGTCAGGGTCCTGGGAAGGAGAATTGCTATTAGTACCTCCAAGCACAAATTGCCCGCCCTTCATAACGCGATGTGGCCTGGCATCGTTGGCAAGGGAACAGACTCGGAACCAGCAATCGATCTCGATACAATGCTCAATCTGACCGCAGCGGCTCAAGTGGATGGGGTCAGATTCGACGGCGTCGACCTCTTCTTGTCGCTGCCCCACACTGACATCGATTCCACCGAGGACGATCTTAAGCGGCTTGCCGATAAGATCGCTGCGCACAATCTCGTCGTTGGTTCCCTGGTCGCACCCGTTTGGCCTCCCGTCGGTGGCGGCTCGGCCATGGGGTCAGCGGAAGAGCGCGGTCGTTTTCTCACTCAGGTTCGCAAAGCGTGCGCAATCGGCCAGAAACTTCGCCACCTGGGCATCCGCAGATACGGCGTGGTGCGTATTGATTCTGCTGTAGGTCCCGCATCGTGGGCTGAAAACCCGATCGAAGGCACGAGGCGTATTGCGGATACTTTTCGCGAAGCTTGTTCCATCGCTGAGGGGTACGGCGAAAGGCTCGCTGCCGAGGGCGAGATCTGTTGGGGAGGCATGCACGGCTGGAAGCATATGGTGGAGCTTCTGGAGCTGGTGGACCGTCCCAAAACCCTTGGTTTCCAGGCTGACATGGCGCACACCATGCTCTACACGCTTGGCTACAATTCGCCCGAGAGCCGATTGTTGCCCGAAGGTTTTGATTGGTCTGATCCCAGCATCCTGGCCGACGCACTGCGCCAGGTCGCCAACGCATTGAGGCCTTGGACAATCGACTTCCATGTCGCTCAGAACGACGGGACCGTAAAAGGCTCTGGCTCGCACGACAAGACTGGACGCCATTGTCCGCCGAACGATCCGAACGGGAAGATGGATATCGTCAAAGTCGCCGGACTCTGGATGCGCGACGAGACGGGTGCCCCGACGCGTGCTTTTGAACATATTTGCTGGGACGGCTGCATGTTTCCAAACGCAATGATGACCTCACCTGAAATCTGGGTTGAGATTCTCGCGGCGATGATCAAGGTGCGCGACGCGCATGGGTGGGACTAAAGCGGAACCAGGGTCGATCTATCCCGGAGTCGCAAGACTCAAGTCGACGCGACCATCAGGATCGGGGTCCCTTGCGACAGGTCTTTGTCGCAGGGGTGGCGGGAGCGGCTGACCCGGTTCAAAATTCAACAGGCCAGAGTAACTCTGGTTTCGCTCTAAGGTACGGAGACGGTCATTGTGTCGAACAAAAAAGAGCTGAATGTTGGACTCGTAGGCTATGGTTTTATGGGGCGCACGCACTCGAATGCGTACCTTCAGGCCCCCCGCTTCTTTGATCTACCCTACCGCCCCGTACTTAAAGCCGTCTGTGCGCGCAATGCGGATCGTGCCAGAAGCTTTGCCGAAAACTGGGGCTACCAATCCGTAGAGACTGACTGGCGAGCACTGGTTGCGCGTAACGATATTGACCTTATCGACATCGCCAGCCCTAACAATACTCATGCTGAAATTGCGGTTGCTGCCGCGCGTGCCGGCAAAATGGTTATGTGCGAAAAGCCTCTTGGGCGAACCGCAAAAGAGGCCAGTTCCATGGTCGATGCGGTCGAGTCGGCCCACGTGCCGAACATGGTTTGGTACAACTATCGGCGTGTTCCCGCCGTGGTTCTCCTGAAGAAACTGCTTGATGAAGGTCGTTTCGGACGAATCTTTCACTATCGTTCCCAGTTCCTGCAGGATTGGACCATCTCGCAGGACTTGCCCCAGGGCGGCGAAGGTCTGTGGCGATTAGACAGCAACGTCGCTGGAAGCGGAGTTACAGGTGACTTGCTTGCCCACAACATTGATATGGCGCTCTGGCTCAACGGGCCTATTACTGAAGTCTCCGCGATGACAGAGACGTTCATCAAGGAGCGGAAACATAATCTGACAGGCCAGATAGAGCCGGTCAAGATAGATGATGCCAGCGCGTTTCTATGCCGATTCGCAAACGGCTCCATGGCGCTTTTCGAGGCGACCCGCTACGCGCGCGGCCACAAAGCGCTGTTCACGCTTGAAATCAACGGCGAGCGGGCATCCGCCTCGTGGGACCTCCATGATCTGCACCGCCTTGAGTTCTTTGACTACCGCGACGAGGGTCAGCTGCGTGGATGGAAGAGTATCCATATCACCGACAGTGAGCACCCGTATATGAAGAACTGGTGGGTTCCCGGACTCCAAATAGGATATGAGCACACTTTCATTCATCAGGTTGCCGATTTCGTCTGTGCCCTGGGCGAAAACCACGCGGCAGCCCCAACATTCAGGGACGGGTTGGCTACAGAGTATGTAACCGATGCGGTCCTGAAATCTGCAAAGACAAAAAGTTGGGAAAAAATACCCGTTGCCTGACGATTTTCATCGGCACGCCAAGGAGCGGAAATGACATTTGCGTCTCGCACACTGAGCCGAATTACCGGCGGAGCCCACTTGGCTCTGGCTGTGTTTTTGGCGGCGTTTGTTACCTGTGCCGGTGTAACACCGGCCGGCGCTCAACAACCAACCCCAGCGCCCCATCGTCCTCAAGCCTTCCATTTTGTCCAGCCGGAGCCAATTAATTTCGACGATCACGAAGGCTGGACTCAGATATTCGATGGCAAGACTCTGAACGATTGGGATGGGGCCTCTGATGTCTGGCATGTTGAGGATGGCGCGATTGTGGGCCAATCGAGCGCCGCGCATCCTTCCGGCACGACGAACATCATCTGGCGCGGTGGAGAGCCTTCAAACTTCGAGCTGAAGCTGGAGATGAAGCTTGAGGGGAGCGGCGCAAACGGCGGTGTCCAGTATCGCAGCATCCGGGTTCCGCTTAAACTTCCGCCGCTGCCCGCAGATCTGACTCCTGAACAACGGAGCCGGAGGGAGCAGGAGCAGGCCATCTCAAAGAGCCATGCTCAGTGGAACCTCTCTGGATATCAGGCGGATTTCGACTTTAACAACAAATATACGGGGCAACTTTACGAACAGGAATCTCCGCGCGGAATCATCGCATGGCGCGGCCAGGTTGTGGCCACTGAAGCGGGCAAGAAGCCAACTCTGCTTGCCAAGCTCGGCACTTCCGACGAGCTGAAATCCTTCATTAAGCCTGGTGAATGGAATCAAGTGGAGATTATTGCGGATGGAAACACGCTCATCCACATCATCAATGGACATATCATGTCTGTCCTTGTTGATACCGACCCGGCATTCAGCCAGGCAAAAGGGGTGATCGCTTTCGAAATAGAGGGACCCGGCGACGTCAAAATCTCGCACCGTAACATCTGGTTGAAAAAGCTCCCGTAGGTGGTCTCCCTTTCCATCAGAGACCAGTTCTTCCAAACTGTAGTGTGACTCTTCACTAACTCAACCGTACGTGACTTCATAGGTAGTGATCGTGATTCCAGTTATCTTCAAGGGTCGTCAAGCGGCCCGGCTTGAGAACGACGTTCTTCGCGTAACTGTCCTCAAAGAGGGCGGTCACATTGCTGAAGTCTTTGACAAACGTGCCGGTATCAGTCCGCTGTGGGTCCCCCCGTGGACAACCATGGAACCGTCAGCGTTCGCGCGCGAACACTACGAATACTACGGAGCGAACGCCGAAGCCAGGCTTCTGTCCGGCATCATGGGCCATAATCTGTGTCTCGACATCTTCGGAGTACCCTCAAATGAGGAGTCCGCGGCTGGCCTCTCGGTACATGGGGAGGCTTCCGTCGATCGATATGAGATTACCGAGCTCCCGGGTGGACTCATGCTCGAGTTGACGCTCCCGATGGCTCAACTCAAGCTCACACGATCGATACAACTTCGCTCGCAACATATAAGAGTTCAGGAGGCCGTCAAGAATCTTGCTTCGATCGATCGTCCCCTTGCCTGGACGCAGCACGTCACGCTAAGTCCTCCCTTCCTCGATCCCGCAACCACCGAATTCCGTGCGTCCTTGACGCGTTCGATCGTCGCGGATGCCGCTGCGGGCTCCCATGACTATCTGAGCCTGGGGAAGGAGTTCATTTGGCCGATGGCCCCCCGTCCTGAAGGCGGGTTCGCGGACCTCCGCCACATGCACGAGACTTCTCCGGCCAGCGGATACACGGCGCACCTTACCGATCCGCAGCGCGATCACGCATATTTCGTGGCCTTTGCATCGCAATTCCGGCTCGCATTCGGCTACGTCTGGAAACGCGCCGACTTCCCATGGCTCGGTATCTGGGAAGAGAATTGCAGTCGCCAGAGTTCCCCATGGTGCGGCCGGACGGTGACGCGCGGGATGGAGTTTGGTGTATCGCCCTTTCCCGAAACCCGGCGAGCGATGGTAGAGCGCAATCGGCTCTTTCAAACCCCCACTTATAAGTGGATTCCATCAAGAGGGCGTCTGGAAGCCGAGTACTGGATCTCCAGTCAGATCGCGGATGTTATACCGGAATCACTTACTTGGCCTGAGATTTGAACGACAGGAAACTAGAAGACAAGATTATCCCTCTTCGCGTCGATCTTCTTCGTATCGACATTAGGGACCTTCTTCATGTCCTCAATCGACTTGAATCCACCGACCTTGTCTCGGTAAGCAATGATCGCCTTTGACTCGTCAATGCTTATTTCGAGGATTGTGGCAATCTGTTGGTCCGTAGCTTTGTTTACAAAGACCTTCGGGATTGTCGACGGCGGAAAGTTGGCCGTCAGATAGTCCGCCACGTCAGTGAAGTCTTCGTCAGACCCCTTGGCGCCCAGGCCTACCATCTTGGTAATGGTGTTCTCCCAGCCCTCCCGTTTCTGACCATAGGCCAGCACAATCGTGGGTGAGTGGCACTTGGAGCAAAGCCGCAGCACGGTGTCTCTTCCTTCGCCGGCCGGAAATTCAGGACGTGCCTGTTGGTCTTCACTGGCGGGGGCCTGGCCCGCCGAAACTGAAACCAGGCTGAGCATCGACACTGCGACCACGCCGAAGCTCATCAGCAAGAGCGTCAATACGTACAGGCCACGATGGGAAGCTTCCTTGTTAAGTCCCCGTTTCAAACTTATCTCCTGAATCTGTCAAAGTTGACTTCCCCCGGCCTTGGCGGAGTTCTCAAAATCCGGCTCGCGGAGCGATCGCTCGTCGCAAATGCGACATCTCGCCAAATTATACTGAGCCACTTTAGGGCTGTCGACGATCCCCAGCGTAGTGTCGCAATCCCTTTCGATCCTGAGCATAGCCTCGCCTTTCGTCGGAACAGCACAGCGTAACCCTCTGGACAACTGTCATCGTTGGGTGAAATCCTTACGCGCAGAAGAAATCAGGATCGGCCCAGCTTCCCAATCCGTTTAGGGCCGGTTGTTCAGGACAATTGAACCGCAATAAGAGCTCGAAAATCGGGCGGGTAGAACTGACTTTAGCTACGCCAAAAGGGTGATTGATGGCGTAGTAGAGAGGAGAAGCAGCTCTAGGTGGAGAAAATCGGGTCCAACTCGGCGGTTCCTCACGGCATCCCTCGATACATGCGATCTCCCCTTGCCTCCATGCTGCTCCTTGCGGGAGGTTTGCTCGGGACGGCGGGCTGTCACGACCGGCAACCGCGCCTGGTAACTGCGCAACACCTCGATTTCAATCAGGATGTGCAGCCGATCCTTGCAAGCCACTGCTTCAGTTGCCATGGGCCCGACCCGGAGATGCGCAAGGCCGGATTGAGGCTCGATCTGGAGGAGTCGGCGCTTAAAAAGCGGCTGGGCCATCCCGATGCCATTGTCCCAGGCCATCCGGAACAGAGCGAACTGATCAAGCGGATCGACTCCAAAGACTCTCACCATCTGATGCCACAGTCGCCCCAGGGAGAAGCCAAGCCGATGAAGCCTGAGGAGATTGCGGTCTTGAGGGAGTGGGTAAAGGAAGGCGCGGTCTACAGGCCGCACTGGGCCTTTGAAAAACCCATGCGGCCGTCGCTCCCGGTTGCTGCCCAGAGTGATCCCTGGGTTAAGACACCGATCGATGCGTTCATTCTGGCGCGGCTCAAGAAAGAAGGCATGCATCCCAGTCCAGAGGCGGACAAGGAGACCTTGATTCGCCGGGTGACCTTGGATCTGACTGGCTTGCTGCCCACACCTGCCGAGGTTAGCGCGTTTGAAAAGGACACATCGCCGCAGGCCTATGAGCACTTGGTCGATAGGCTGCTCGCACGCCCGAGCTTTGGCGAACAGCGGGCGCGGTATTGGATGGACTACGCGCGCTACTCCGATACGTATGGGCTTCACTACGACAACAGTCGCGATATCTGGCCTTATCGTGACTATCTCATTCGGGCTTTCAACGGCAACAAGCCCTTCGATCAATTTGCAATGGAGCAGATAGCCGGCGATCTCTTGCCAGCCAAAACTCTTGATCCTCTCATCGCGAGCGCCTATGTGCGTCTCGGTGTCAGCAGCAACGAAGGCGGCACCATCCCCGAGGAGCTGCGCGTCAATATTGCCCGGGAGCGCACGGAGGCCTACGGCGCCACCTTCATGGGACTCACCGTCGGTTGTGCTGTCTGCCACGATCACAAGTACGATCCCACAACGCAGAAGGACTTCTACTCTCTGAGCGCCTTCTTCAACAACATCGATGAGAAGCCGTTCAATGACGACAGGCCTGTTTGGGCGCCCGTTACTCGAATTCCCAAGCCGCAAAACATTGAAGCCTACAACCATGTACTCGCAAAGCGATCTGAGTTAGCCGATCGGCTGAATACCTTGCGCCTTCAGGATCGAGCCTTGGTCGAGCGCTGGATTCAGTCGCGCCAGAGCCCCGCACAGCCCGTTTCAATCGACCGCCTCGTACTCCGTCTGCGCTTGGATGAAGGCGGTGGCGAGGTAATCAAGAACAGCGCACCGAATCCTCAACCGGCGAGCTTCCCGCTCGGCAAAGCGAAGCCGCAATGGGGCGAGACCACTTGGCTGTGGCCCGATTTTCGCATGGACACCAGCACGCGGGTGATTCTGGGCCGCACCGGCGACTACGAATGGAACCAGGCTTTTTCGTCCGGTGGGTGGTTCATGCTGCGGTCCGCGCCCAACTTTACCGTGAGGGATAGCTCGGGCGCCCTGATTTCGAAGATGGATACCACGCAGCACAACAGGGGCTGGGACCTCTCCGTCGAAAAGGGGCAAGTCAGCGTCGATCTTGTAAACGAAGCGCCGACAGCGAACCCTTCGGATATAGGCTCAACGACGAATAAACCGGCTCCCGTGAAAGAGGCGTTCCATTATCCAACCCCCGTTGACTTGACGGCCAAGGACCTCGCGCCCAATAAGCCAAAGAAGAAGCCCGAGCCTAAGAAGGCAGATGCCAAGCCAGAAGCGCCAAAAAAGCCGTTACCCGCAATGGCTAAAGATCCTACACCGCAGGTTGCAATCAAGGTTTCAACTGATGCTCCTCTGCCCTTGGACGGCCACTGGAAGCACGTGTTCTTTACCTACGACGGGTCGGGCAAAGCATCGGGAATCAGGATCTATGTGAATGGAGCGTCGGTCGCTACCCACATAGTCGTCGATTCACTTAGCCAGGCGACGATAAGGGCTCAGGCTCCCATGCAACTCGGGTACAGATATCCTGACGCAGCCCCCGTGCGCGACACGCGTTATCAGGACATTCGCCTGTATGCGCGGGCGCTTACCGCCGACGAAGCGCGGCGCCTCCCGTATGAAGACTATGTCGCGGAAGTGATAAGTACGCCCGAAGGCCAGTGGAATCCTGATCAATGGCACGCGGTGAGCGACTTCTACTTCAACAATGTCGACAAGTCCGCAATAGCGATCCAAAGGGACATCGACCAACTGAATGCGCAACTCGGCAAGCTCTCCGAGGGCGGCGACCTGTCCATGGTTGCCTGGGAGAGACCTTCGATCGCGTATGCGAATGTGCTGACACGTGGCTTGTACACGGCACGCACAGAGAGGGTCGAGGCGAATACTCCGCACTACCTGCCGCCGTTGCCGTCAGGTGAGCCCCGCAACCGGTTGGCCTTGGCCAAATGGACGGTCAGCCCAGAGAATCCGCTCACTGCACGGGTCACTGTAAATCGAATGTGGTACGAACTGTTCGGAACCGGGTTGGTCGAGACAACTGAAGACTTCGGGATTATGGGGCAGCGGCCTTCTCATCCCGAACTGCTTGATTGGTTGGCTATCGAGTTCCGTGAGAGCGGATGGAACATCAAGCATATGTACAAATTGATGGTCATGTCCGCGGCATATCGGCAGAGTGCAAAGTCAACGCCCGAGCAACTTGTCAGAGACCCGAAGAACTTGCTCCTGGCGCATGGTCCGCGATTCCGCATGGATGCGGAGATGCTTCGTGATGTGGCGCTGCAGTCGGGCGGATTGCTGGTAAACAAGATTGGCGGACCGAGCGTCAAGCCCTATCAGCCCGCCAACGTGTGGGAACAGGTAGGCATTGGAGGAAGCGACACATTGGTGTACGAGCAGCAGCATGCCGACGCGCTCTACCGGCGAAGTATGTACACCTACTGGAAGCGCATGGCGATGATGCCGGATATGGACGCGTTCGATGCACCCATGCGCGATGTGGCGTGCACGCGTCGTCAGCGTACCGATACGCCGCTGCAGGCCCTCGTGACCATGAACGACGTGCAGTGGGTTGAGGCTGCGCGTGCCCTGGCAGAACGGGTGATCAAAGAGGGCGGAAACAAGCCGGAGCAGCGCATCCATCTGATGAGCCGGATACTCCTGGCGCATGATCCACCGCCGCGCATGGATGCAGTGCTCGAAGGATCGCTTGAGCAGATGACGAAGCATTATGCAGCGGACCCGAAGGCGGCTCATGATCTGATCGGCGCGGGCGAAAAGAAGAGCGATCCGTCGATACCGGCGCCCGAACTGGCGGCATGGACCATGGTGGCTAGCGAAATGTTGAACCTGGATGAGACGATCACGAAATAATTGAGGACTGCAAAATGAAACAACATCCTCTTTGTACCGACACCGAACAATGTCTTGACGTGATGGATCTGGCGGTCCCGCCAGAATTGAAAAGGGAGTGGGCCGCTTTGCAAACACGCCGCCACTTCCTGGGCCGTACGGGAAAGGTGTTGGGATGGGCAGCGATGGCCAGTCTGTTCGGCGATCGCGCTCTCCGCGGAGATGCCCACGCCCCTGCCAACGGTCTGCCCGGCATGCAAGCAGGCGAACAGTTGAAGCTGCCGCACTTTGCTCCGAAAGCCAAGCGCGCCATCTACCTTTTCATGTCGGGTGGCCCATCGCAGGTCGACCTCCTCGATTACAAGCCGAATCTTGCCGCGCTCTATGACAAGGACATTCCCGACTCCGTGCGCGGCGCGCAGCAGTTGACGGGCATGACGGCAGGGCAGGCGCGGTTTCCCGTTGCGCCTTCGCACTGGGCGTTCAAGCGCTATGGCCAAACAGGCACTTGGATCAGCGACCTGCTGCCCTATACCGCGCGCATGGTTGATGACCTCGCGATCATTAAATCCACCAACACTGAAGCCATCAATCACGAGCCGGCCATTATGCTCATGAATACCGGCAACATGAACGCCGGCAAGCCCTGCCTGGGCTCGTGGCTCGCGTACGGGCTGGGCAGCATGAACGACAATCTGCCTACGTTTATGGTGCTGCAGAGCAAGTTGAATACGAAGGAAAACAACCAGCCGGTTTCTTCGCGGCTCTGGAGCAGCGGCTTTCTCTCCTCGGAGTATGCCGGTGTGGGGTTGCGCTCGGCCGGCGATCCGGTACTCTATCTCACCGATCCCGGCGGAGTTGACCGCGAGGTGCGCCGCAACATGCTGAATGCGGTGAACGAGATCAACCGCCAGACGTTTGAAGAGCTGGGCGATCCTGAGACCCATGCGCGCATTGCCCAGTACGAAATGGCGTACCGCATGCAGACTTCGGTGCCGGAGCTTGCCGATCTAAGCAAGGAGCCGCAATCCACTTGGGATCTCTATGGCCCTGAAGCAAAGGAGCCGGGCACGTTTGCCTACAACTGCCTCATGGCTCGCCGCATGGCCGAGCGCGGTGTCCGCTTCACGCAGGTCTACAAGCGCGGATGGGATATGCACGACAACGTGACCGGCATCTTGCCTGTCATCTGCCAGGAGACGGACCGCGGATGTTATGCGCTGGTCACCGATCTCAAGCAGCGCGGGCTGTTGGACGACACGCTGGTCGTCTGGGCCGGGGAGTTCGGTCGCACCGTGTACAGCCAGGGTGGGTTGACTAAGGATAATTATGGTCGCGACCACCATCCACGCTGTTACACAACTTGGATGACAGGCGGTGGAGTGCGAACGGGAATCACCTACGGCGAAACGGATGACTACAGCTACAACGTAGTCAAAGATCCCGTCACAGTTCGTGACTTCAACGCGACCATTCTCCATTGCCTCGGTATCGACCATAACAAGCTGACGTACAAGTTCCAGGGACTGGATCAGAAGTTGACGGGGCCGGTTCCTGCGAGCGTGGTTCCCGGATTGCTCGCGTGAAACTTCTCGAAGACGTGTCTGCAAGTGTTGACAAGTTGCTACCGGCAAGTCGCCTGACGCGAGTCCAATGGGCGGCCTCGGTGGTCATGAGCGGTTCGCTGCTGCTGTTGCCTTTCCTCGTCAGGCTTGATGGTACTCCGCATGCGGATTGGCAGCAATTCCTGGGCAGATTCCATCCGCTCATCGTGCATATTCCCATCGGCTTGCTCGTGCTCGTTCCGCTGTTGGAGATTGTCGGGGCCTTTCGGCCGGCTCTGCGTGAAGCCGCGGAGTTTGTGCTCGCGCTTGCGTTTATCAGTTGCATGGGTGCATTAACGCTTGGTTTTCTCCTGGCCTACGGCAGTGGGGATACAGGTGCGGGCGTGACGCATCACATGTGGGGTGGCATTACTCTGTCGATCAGTGTGCTGTTGTGCCTGCTCGCACGGCCGTCATGGCTCTTGGGGAACGAGACCCGTTTCTATCCGGCGACTCTGGCTGGAATGCTGCTCGTGCTCCTATGGACGGCGCACCAAGGTGGCTCGTTGACGCACGGGAACGACTATCTGACCAGATACATGCCGGTGTCGATGAAGCGTTGGACACTTGGGAACCTGCATGCAAATACGCCGGGTGCCGACACGTTTTATGCCAGACACATCAACTCCATCCTCGATGCGAATTGTGTGGCGTGTCATGGCGAGGGCAAAGTGAAGGGCGGCCTTCGGATGGACTCCTATGAGTTGCTGATGAGGGGCGGCAAAGACGGTCCTGTCATTGTTCCCGGTCATCCCGAACAAAGCCCGCTGTTGGTGCGCGTAACGCTTCCTCCGGATCACAAGCAATTCATGCCTGCGGAGGGCAGGCCGCCTTTGAAGCCCGAGGAAATTACGTTGCTCAAGGCATGGGTTCAGCAGGGAGCTTCGCCCACCGCGACCACGCTGAAGGGTATATTCATCCAGGAGAATGCGAAGGAAGCGCCGCTGCAGCCGGTTGGCGACTATAGCAGCATGATGCCCGAGATTCTGCGGATGGAGAGTGGCCAGGGTGCGAAGCTGCTGCCCGTGTCGAGCAAGCCTTCGGATGGATTGATTCTGACTACAGTAGATGTCGCGGCGAGCTTTGGCGACACGCAGCTTGCGCAATTCCTGAAGTTTGCACCCTTCATCGTCGAAGCAGAACTGGGGCGAACCGCAGTGACGAATGCCAGCTTCGATACGCTGAGCAAATTTACCCATTTGCGCGCGCTCCATCTTGAGGAGACGGCGGTTACCGGCGACGGGCTTATGAAGCTTGCTCCCCTGTCGCAATTAACCTACCTGAATTTGAGTGGAACCAAGGTGACGGCCGCTGCTGTGGCTCCGCTGGATTCAATGAAAAGTCTGCGCCACGTCTATCTCTATAACACCCCGGCTCAGCCCGCGACCGCTGCCGATTCTGTTCCACAACCCATCGCAAAGACCGCGCAATAGCCAGAAGCCACCATCCGCTGTAAATGTCGCAGCGGCAATCAAAGTATTTTCGATGTGAGTTTGAACAGAATTCTGGCCGCAGATACCCATCTCCGCTGTAAGCAGTCAAGCCGAATACGCTTTGATGCCAATTGCGGATAGCCCCCTTGCGAATTGGGAACTCCAGAGCTGTTGCCTATGTCTTCACGCGCGAATCTGGTGAAGCCAGTGCCTGCCCGTGGTTGCGCAGGAAATTTTCGCGATATGCGATGTCGCGAAACGCTTCCGTGCCTCCCGGCCGCGTAGTAGAGAGGGCGCCTGCCAGGTTGCCTTTCTGCAGGCATGTCTCAAGGTCGCTCCCGCGCACAAACTCGCTCAGGAAACCCGCATCAAAGCTGTCGCCGGCTCCTACAGGGTCGATCACTTCGTCCAATTTCACGGCCGGGCTGTGCAGGCGCGCCTTGCCGCGGCATGCCAAAGCACCCTGCGCGCCCATTTTGACCACCACCAATGGAACCAACTCCGTCAGGCGAGTAAGCGCCGATTCCAGGTTGTCGCGGCCGGCGATCTTCATTGCCTCGCGTTGATTCGGCAGCAGCACATCCACCAGCGGCAGCGCTTCGCTCAGCCCTGACTCCCAGGTTCCATCCGGGTCGTCGTTGGTGTCCATTGAGATGGTGAGCCCTGCCGATTTCAGTTCTCTAAAAAGCCTTGGAATATGCGCCTGCAATTCACGCTGAAGGTAATACGACGACAGGTGAAAATGCCGCGACGACGCCAGGTACTCCATGTCCAGATGCTCGGGCTTCAGCGCAGAAATCGCGCCCAGATAGGTCAGAATATTCCGCCACTTCTCTCGCGGGAGAATAACTGTAAGACCGGTCTTCGTCCCGCCTAATTTGCGCACAGTCGAGACTTCGACCCCGGCGGCACGCAACCGCCCTAACGCAATCTCCCCGAAGTCGTCCGGTCCTATACAGGAGCTGAACCCCACCTTGCAGCCCAGGGATGCCAGGTTATGGGCCACAATGGCCGACGAACTGCCCAGCGTCAGCATCATCTCGCTGGCCAACAATTCGCGCTCAGGCGGCAATGCCTCCGGCAGACCGTACAAGATCAAGTCCAGATTCAGTTCGCCTGCAATGGTTACGTCAAAGCGAGCCACGAATAACCTCCCTACAGGCGAATCTTCGCACACGGTTCATTCTACAAGTCTCTTCTTTTTGTTGCTCTTGTCAACCAAATATGAAATAAAACGAATATATAATGAGGTCATATGAAGGCAGATTCTTCCATCTCGCAAGCCCCCATACCTTCTCAGCCAAGTGAATTCCTGCGCGACATCGTCAAGCGAAACCGGCGGTTCGAGGCGGTTGGAACATATGCCGTCTGCTCAGCCCATCCGGCCGTGCTGGATGCCGCAATTCACCAGACCTTGGCTGACGGAACGGTATTGCACGTGGAGTCCACGTCGAACCAGGTAAACCAGTTTGGTGGCTACACTGGCTGCACACCTGCTCAGTTTGCCGCGGACATACGCGCCAAGGCAGAGGCGGCGGGTCTGCCATCCGCGCGAGTCCTGCTCGGAGCGGACCACTTGGGGCCCTATAGCTGGCGATCTGAGCCGGCCGCAAAAGCCATGGCCAACGCATGTGAACTCGCTGCTCAATCCGTGCTTGCCGGATACCAGAAGATTCATCTTGATGCCAGCCAGGCCTGCGGTGGCGATCCCACACCGCTCTCCGAAGATGTGGTGGCCGAGCGCACGGCCATGCTCTGCCAGGTGGCGGAAAAGACCTTTGCCTCCTTGCCGCCCGGTTCGCCTCGGCCGCTTTATGTAATTGGTACCGAGGTTCCTGTACCGGGAGGAGAAGTAGCCGAAGGTGAACCTCCCGCACCAACCCAATTGGAGAACCTGCTATCGTCCCTTGACACATTCTCCAAGGCGTTCAAGGCGCGCAACCTCGAGTCTGCGTGGGAGAACGTAATTGGCATAGTCGTGCAGCCGGGTGTGGAGTTCGGTGATAGCTCCGTTTTTGAGTATGACCACAACATAGCCAGGCACCTTGTCGCCGGATTGCCCGCCACCCCGGAACTGGTATATGAAGCTCATTCCACCGACTACCAAACGCCCCCGAGCCTCGCGCGTATGGTCCGCGATCACTTTGCGATTCTGAAGGTTGGTCCATGGCTGACCTTCGCCTTCCGTGAAGCAGTCTTCGCGCTTAGTCTCATTGAGCGTGAGCTGCCCGAATCTAAAGGCGCCGCGTCACGAGTCAGAGAGGCATTGGAGACCGAGATGCTGCGCAACCCGGCAAATTGGGATCGCTATTATCGTGGAAGTCCCGAGCAGCAGAAGTTTGCCCGTGCCTACAGCCTCAGCGACCGCTGCCGTTATTATTGGCCGCAGCCACAGGTTCAGCAGCAGGTCGACCGGTTGCTCCATAATCTCAGCGGTCCTTTGCCTCTCGCGCTCCTCAGTCAGTACTTGCCGCTGGAATACGAGGCAATCCGCTGCGGCCGGCTCAAGAATTCTGCGGCCACCATCGTTCGCCATCACATCCAAACCGTCCTGAAAGTCTACGCTGCAGCTTGCGGAACTTTGGCCTAGGTCTCTCACCGCTGATTGTCGTGCCGCAAGGGTGGGAAAGTCCTCCAATTCGGCCACTGGTCGAGCACGATAAGGATTGAGCCATGAACCGTCGAGACATACTCAAGAGTGCGGCCCTGGCGGCTCTTTCATCGTCCCGCATCCATGCGCTTGCCGATAACCCCAGGCACCTATGGCAGGGCTACAATTTTGAATCGCATTTTCCCACCCACGAACGCCTGAACCAGGGCCCGTTCGACATCGATCAGGATGCCGGCTGGCAGACGATCTTCTACACCACGCCGTCTGAGAAGCCGTTGCGCAACCCGGGCTTGGGGCTGCTTGGCTATACATGGGAAGAGGGCGGTCCGTCCATCGCCGTACGCGAGGGGCATCAAACGCTGGAAGATCACGTGGAGAAGCTTGCCAGTCTTCCTTTTGTCGATGTGCTCTATATCCGTTGCGACTGGCGCAACGTGCAAAAGCAGCCGGGCCGTCTCGATCTCGATCCTGTATGGGATCTGACTCTCGCGGCCGCCCGGCGTCATGGCCTGCGAGTCGCCTTTCGCGTGCAGAGCTCCAATTCGGTCTTTCAGCCGGGCCAGCTCGCATTGCCGGAGTTCTTGCGTTCGCGCGTCCCTCTCGTCTCCATCGGGCCCATGGGCAAGTTCGGAGACGCCGACGGCTCGCTCGCTGGCGGTGCGAAAGGGAACTGGATTGAGCCGCGTTACGACCATCCCGAATATCAAAGAGCCTTGGCCGAATTGAACCGCCTCCTCGCCGAACGTTTCGATGGCGATCCGCTCATCGAGTTCGTCGATGTCATGCACGTAGGATTCTGGGGCGAAGGCCACTTTTGCGGATATCCCAGCCCATTCCCTGTCTTCGAAACGGCGCAGCGCACGCTCAACCAGATGGTGCACATGCAGTTGGAGACATGGAAAAAGACTCCGCTCGCCATGAACACGCAGCCCGACATCAGCAACACCGGCAACCGCGAAGCGCTTGAGATTGCGGTGCGCGGCGGAGCCTGGGTTCGCTCTGACAGCATCATTGTCGAAGAGCCAATTCAAATCGAAGAGTTGGCCAATCGTCCTCCCTGGCTTGCGGCGGTACTTGAAGACGGATACTTCCGCTCCTACGACGTCTCCAAGCTGCGTGTGGATGCCGCGGGAGTGAACGAGCTCGAGAACTATATGTTGCATGTCCTCGATCTCAAAGCGAACTACTGGTCGCTTTGGACTGAGGCGGCGCATCTGGCCAGTTACAACCAGCGATACCCGCGCGGCTTCGAGCGCCTCCGCGCCGCCATGGGCTATCGCCTCAGGCCCTCCTGGGTGTGGCAGCGCAAGCGCCAGGGAACCTCGGAACTCATCGTGGCCATATCGAATCGGGGCGTTGCCGGCGTTCCCGGCGTACTTTGGCTCACCGCGAAGAGTCCCGACGGCAGGCTCAAACTGCGCGGCTCTTTCGATCCCGGTCACCCCTACGGCGGCGCTCTTCGAATGGGTTCTTTTCTCTTGCCTCAGGGATATGCAGGAACAATCAACCTCCTTGCCGAGATCGAACTCCGGCCGGATGTATTCAAGTCCATCGCCTGGGCATGCGAACAGCCGCTCAACCCCGACGGTTCCGTCTCGGTGCAGATCAAGCCCATGGACGACCCAAGCTGGCGCAAATCAATCTAGAGCTCCTTTCCGGAGGGAGGCGGGGGTTTTCACAGGCTGCGGAAAAACTCAGTCTCAAGACAAAACAAGGACGCCTTGTATCAGGGCACGAGTTTACTCGTGCTGTAAATGCAGCCAAATCAACGTGGGCTTTAGCCCCTGAGGGAAGTCGTTCGTAAGATGTGCTCCCAGGTCGCTCATTCTCCACTGCCTGTCCAGCCGCACTGCAAAAGACGCATAAAACTCAGGCTTCACAGGCTGTAGGAAAATGCACTCCGGAGGGAGGCGGGGGTTTCAACCCCCGCATAGGATCGCCAAAATAAGCGCGGGCTTTACAGGCTGCGGAAAAACTCAGTCTCAAGACAAAACAAGGACGCCTTGTATCAGGGCACGAGTTTACTCGTGCCGCAAATGCAGCCAAATCAACGTGGG